>Ga0214544_1000248_pt1 | contig 89926 bp, 47 predicted proteins | sample CNSS3metaG_FD_160074 | JGI IMG/M metagenome (GOLD analysis project Ga0214544, IMG submission 160074) | Root nodule microbial communities from cowpea collected in UCLA plant growth center, Los Angeles, California, USA - CNSS3 | ecosystem: Host-associated > Plants > Roots > Nodule | place: USA...
ACACATTGCAGACATGTTACAAATTATGAATGACTATGTTCTATGTACCCAAAATAAAAAAAGAATACATTGGATTCGTTATGAACAAATAAATAGTCCATTGGAGTCATTGTTAAACAAAAAAAAAATGGCATCACCAACCACTAATATGTGGGAATCCATGTTGAAATGAGTGAAGAGTTGGGTTGAGGTTTTGTAAAAGTTATGAATTTTATTATAATTATCAACAATGTATACTATGTATCTAATATAGACCATAAAAATTACAGCAAAGTAGTTTATTGGAGACAATCTTCAAAAAAAAAATATAAATAAAACACAACAACACTCATACAAATGTGGGGACCAATGGCCAAATAAGAGGGGAGTTGGGTTAGAGTTTTTGTAGACATTGTTCATAGTTTGCAAATTATGAATGACCATGTTCTTTGTACTCAATATGGACAAAAAAATGTAATTGGGGTTGTTATGAACAAAAATAAAGTCAATTGGTATAAGCCTTAACGAAAACATATATGGCACCACCATTGACTCATATGTCGGGGGGGAGTCATGTGGAAATAAGTAGGAAGTTGCGTTGAGTTTTTTGTACAAATTGTAGACACTTTTGTAACTTATAGACAAGATATTCTATATAGACAATATGGATAAAAGATTACATTGAAGTCCTTATCAACAACAAAATACTTCATTGGAGTCAGTCTTAAAAAAACATAATACAACAACAGTAACAAGCATGTGGGGAGCAATATGCAAATAAGTGGGGAGTTGCCATGGAGTCAGTCTTTAATAAGTGTAATTAATGACCAAAATATCCAACATTTCTCTCCACTTAATCCATCAGTACTCCCCACATACCTCATATATAACTTATGGTACTTTTTTTCATCACCCAAAATGCAAATAAGCTGTTTTTCATTTTAGTACTGATGCAAATAGTTATGGTTTCATTACATTGAACATATTGTGTTCATATTTAAGTTTGATATTTTGCATAAAATTACTGCAACTGATGTTCAAAATATGAAGAATAAATCTCAATTTAGTCCAATATGACTCCCCAAATACTTCATACATACCCTATGAGACATTTTTTTCATTACCATCATCCAGATAAGGTACTTTACAATTTGATGGTGATGGAATTAATTTTGTGTTATGGATGCATAACAACCAACTTATTGTGTTAACATTTAAGTTTCATATTCTCTATTGAGTTACTGCAATTGATAATCAAAAAAATTTACAATAACTCCCCAGTTAATCCAGCATGACTCCCCAGATACCATTTACATTACTTATGGGATAATTTGTAATGTTTACAATCCAAATAAGTTGTTATTCAATTTAGTCTTCATGAAAATAGTTTATTTTTGTTGTTCATAACTCAAGATCAAAATGACCATCTTAAGTTCCCACTTAAGTTTATATTTTGCATTAAAAAAACTGTTATTGATGTTCATAATATTAAGAAAAACTCCCCACTTATTTCAGCATTACTCTCCACATACAGAACCCAAAACGAAATGATAGTCGACGAAGGAAGGATTCCAACAATAGCACCCAAAAAATATGATTCTCCCAACCTTGCAATCACTCCTACTGCATCCCTTGCTTGCAATGAGTCCTATTGCCAAAAGATATGACATTTTCCTTAAATAAACCCAATGTTTCAACTTATGTACTGAATCTCACAAAAACCAAACATTTTCGATGTTTGGGTTGCAGATTCTCTATGCCAAAAAAAATGAACAAATCATGATTGGGTTACAAAAATGAGGATGATTTAGGTCTGGGAAAGGTGTGAGATACAATCAAAGGAAACTTACAAACCACTATCGGCGTGGGTGTGGATGACGGCAACAAAAATAGGTCTCCCATTGAGGTCTTCTCATTGCCTCTGTCTTTTCTCAGCCAAATACAATATTTTGTCTTCTTTCTACAAAATATTTTTCCCTTTGCCTCTAAAATTGTCCACACGTACAAGAGTTAATATCATTTAATAAAAATAAATTTTTAAAACTTAAATGTTGTGCATGTCAAAATTGAGTCTAAAAATAATGATCAAGTATCATTTTTCGTAAAATTTGAGTCTTAAATTTAATGTTATGTACCTAAGTGTGTCTATGCCAACCCACAGATTCCAAAACAACACAATCCCAACCCACAGACACCAAAACAACGCACCAACCACACTACTGCGGTCGCTTTCCATTCCTGGACCTCATCATCTTTGCACACAACAGATGTGATGTTATCACTTATGATTCTGTTCTCGAAAAGAATCATTTATTTTCTAATGCTAAATTTTATTAACAATTATTGATTTAGTTTCTTGAAATAATATAATTTATTTGAGAGATTAAACTTTTTTTTTTGCAAGCATAACAATCACTAGGCTTTGGTCTTTCAAATTTTAATTATTTAAAACGAGTGTCTAAAGTAGTATAGACCTGTTATATAATTTTAGTTATTAAATTATAATGATGTAAGCACATAATCAATAGTACATGGTTTATTATCAGATTAGACGCTAGTATGATATAACAAAGTGGGTGATTAATTAGCCGATTTGGAAATAAGTAAAAAGACATTATAGTGAAGTGGGTAATTAACTTAATTGAAATGAAGAAAAAGTTTACCAAAATATGAATAAATGGTCGGTTCAAGTATTTATATATTTCCTAAAATTAAAGTTATTATAGTAAGAATATGTTCTCTTTCGTATTATATTAAAAGAGAAACGTGTCAATACTTTGTGACATACCCGTTTAGAAGGGAACATCTCATTTTTTTTTTTTAATCAGGGAACATCTCATAATATCAAAATATTAAAGAGAAAATATCTTAACTAGAAATACCAATTAGAAAATCAAAGTTCAATCTTTTGAGATTATATGGCTACTTATAAAAACATGTAAAGTTTTTTTGATAAATATAATTTTTTTAATGAAAATCATAAATATAACGGAATATCCTAATTTTTCAATGTTAATTTTCCAAATCAATATCATAAGTCAATGATAAGTAAACATATTTTAATTGATAATAGATTAGAATTATATTGGATGAGTTTGCTTGTGTCAATTTTTTTTAAAGTGTTTATTTCATAAAATAAGTATATATTTGTTTGTATTTGTTGTTTAGTTTAAAAATAAGTAATTGTTTACGTATTTCAATAAATAAATTCTATGTACTTTGTAAATATAAGTGATTGTTTTAAAAAATTTCTTATTTTAAACCACTTATTTTTAAGTTTAAATAAACTGATATATTATTACTGCAACATTAAAATACTCAACTACAATAGTATTTGAAAAATTAAAAGGGTACATTCACAGTAATTTAACAATTCAATTTAGTATAAAATTGGAATCTAAACATTAAAATTGCGCTGCGGTACACAGAGATAAGAATTTCTTAAAGACACTTTCTTCGTATACATGGATTTAATGATTAGATTTCTCGATATATATATATATATATATATATATATATATATATATATATATATATATTTAAAATAGACTTAATAATTAATTTGGTTTTTTATATTTAAGGTAATTTGGTCTATATTTTTACGTATTCAATTGAGTTTTAATATTTAAATAGAGTTTATTTGGTCATTTCATTAAACTAGCATGTTATTATTATTCTTTGAAAATGTCGGGTGTTAAAAATATAAGTAATCTTTAACCTTGAAACTCGTATGTTTTTTTTTCTCTTTCCACTTTTTTCCACCTCTCACAATTTTTCCTCACTTTCCTTCATCTTCTTTCGTTATGTTCCATGATCATTGCTACATATAAGCGGTGCAACTAATCTTTTACACAAAAGTGAGGGTTTTTTTCCCATAATGGTCTAATATAATGGTATATATTTATGCAATTAGCAAAGTGGTGCAAAATTTGTTTAAATTCTAGCGAAGGGTAAATCGTATCATTATAATGCGGTTTTATAGTAAAAAAGTCATGTCAAAGTCAGGCAATTTTAATTAAAATGAGTTGAAATCGTGCCAACTTGGAGAGACTTATTTGTTGTTGAGAAATTGTGTCATATTTAGACGACTTTAATTAATATTCTAAGCAAAGTCGTGTCAATATGAGAAGACTTCAGTATTAAATTATTAATGAATAAGTTGTACCATCTTAGAGAGACTTACGTATTATATCGAAAATGAAGAAGTCATACCATGTTAGGACGACTTTAGTTTGGCTGAATAAAAATTAAATATTTTTTTAGTCATATTAATTAGTTAAATAATAATGCATATAATTAGTTAAAAATTTCATGATGATTTTGGTTTTCTATAATACGACGTGAAAGTTATTTATGAGAGCCTATGGCACAAGGAGGTCTTATTCGCTGTCGTCTCCAAAATATCTTCAAGGCTTATGAGGTGCAATTTCAACCTGTTCAAAATGAAGATTATTGGTCTACTTATATTGGTCCAAATTTAATGCCTGACCTTCACATGCGACACAATAAACCAGGAAGACGAACTACAACTCGTATCCACAACGAAATGAACCGGTCACTGCCAAATAAACCAAAGAAATGTTCTTTTTGCATAAGTATTGGTCATAATAGAAGCAATTGCCCAAATAAATAGTGGAATTTTATTTTATGTAACTCTTGTAACTTCGATTTACCGACTTTGTTGTTCACTTTTATTTTAATATATATCAACAAAAAATTATTGGATCTCATATATTTGTTATTAAAAAACAATTTTCTTTTTCTTTTCTTTACCTTTAAATATCTTGTATAATTTATATATATATATATATATATATATATATATATAATAAAAATTTTAACTTCTTTATTCAATTTAATGTTATGAAAACCAAATAATTTTTTCTCTTTTTTAACTTTTACTTTTCTTCTTTATTCACTTTTATTTTACGTAACAATGAAATCGTACCATTATGGCAAGACTTTCTTTATATAGCCCAACACTGAAGTCGTGCTATTATGGCAAGACTTTCTTTATACCCAACACATTGAAGTTGTGCCATCATGGCAAGACTTCTCTTAAAGCTCAATACTGAAGTCGTGTCATTATGACAAGACTTTCCTTGTTAATGAAGTCGTCCCATTATGACGAGACTTTGGTTCGATGAAGTCATATAATTAATGCACGACTTTGATTATTCTCGTAATTAATTTAAGTGAAGTTGTCTCTGTCTCTGACGACTTCTATCAAACATATTAAAGTCTCTGCGATTTGGTACGACTTCAGCACAACTTAATCAAAGTCGTCTCATGTTTGGACGACTTCTTCATGACAAAGTCGTGCCATTTTGGCACGACTTACCTCTATCGGGAATTTTAAAAGAAGTGCACTAGTTTAGGAAATGCTAATTAAAATTGCACCATTTGGAGAAAAAAACCCAAAAGTGAGTATAGGGATTAAAGACGAGATTATTCACCAATATAAGAAGATCCACATATATGTCTCAATCATACAAATAACACAATTTAAAAGCGGTGCAACTAATTTTTTACACAAAAAGTGAGTATAGTGATTAAAGACGAGGTATTGACCAACATAAGAAGATCCACATTTATGTCTCAATCATACAAATAGCACAATTTAAAAGGTCGTCCAAAATAATCAAGAATTATGTTTTAAATAGGCATTTAAATTTGACAACTAATCCTAAACATGTGATTCTTCACTTTGACAAGTGGGATCTTTGTTTTGAAGTTTGTGGTTAGAGAAATGGTTTTCACCATTTTGATGTATTTTATGTATGTATATATGTTTGGGATTGTAATTGATCGAGATGGAATTATTAATATGTGAATATGAAAATGTGATTAAGGATTTACATGTTTGTGAAAGTATTGTTGTGAAAATGTGATGATAATAGGTTTGTTAATATATACGAGCATGCATTGTATGTGTTTGACGTAATTCATTGGGTCTCATGAGGAGATTTTGTGGTGGTGTTATTTTAGTGTATACATTGGACTATGGATTCAAGTAAGCTGACATCCTGAAACTCTAATGATCATCCACACTCAAATAAAGTAGAATTGATCATGTGGTGAGAGTAGAAAGATGTCTTAGTCTATGGTAGGATAATGGTCTTAGATAATGATGGATTAACCTTATGTGTGGTATGATGAAACTCATTGACAATGACTTTCCAGAGCAATAGAGGTCATCACAAAAGTGCAATTCTTTAGTGATTCCGATTCCAAATACATGTATCTAGATAATTGAGTTTAGTGTCAATTGTGTGTGTAATTATGTGAGTTATTGTAGTTTGTCCATGTATGACTTATTGCACTTTGTGGTCTTGTGTTGTTTTCTTCTTTTGCGATGATCACCATTCTAGTGGGAGCAGATGAAGATGTAGATTCAAAGGCACCTATGAAGGATAAGAAGTCTAGTTATGAGATTACAACAGATGTATGAGTGGTTAGTATATTTGATATAGGGATTTGTAGGTTTGATGTTGTTGTTTAATTATATGTTTCTATAGTCTGAAATCTTAGAAGATTGTATTAACATATTAACATTATTAGTTGTATATTACTAGGAAGAGATGTTACAATTAACATAAACATATCAATAAATCATTTAGTTGTACACAAAATGTTAATTCAAATCCAACATTATTTTGTTTACTTGTTCATTTTCTATTTTATTTAATTAAATTTAAATTGTTAATGTAAACTAATCATGAAATTATAAAAAATGTATTGTTAAATTCTTTACATTTATAAGTTTTTGAAATATAACAATAAATCTTCTAATATTCTTCATCGTATTTATTAAACACTAGCGTAACACCTTACGCTATCCTGTGTATGTAACTTTTAAATATGCATGATATTAAGTTAATATATATTAAAATAATATTTATTAAAAATAAAGTGAAATATATTAGAATAGATAAAAGAGTAACTATTGATAAATAAAGAAGAGAAGAAGAAGCAGAGACATCTGATTTTATAAAAAGTTTGTAAAATTTTTAAAAATTTAATAAATTATTATATTTAAAGGGTAAAATCGATATTTTGAAAAGTGGACACAAAAAGGAGAATCCTATATATATATATATATATTGTTATAGATAATTTTTATTTATCTACATTTTAAAACAAAAAAATTAGCACTATTATTTAATTATTTTTTTCATTAATTTGTGAAAGGAACAAACATTGCTACATACATATTTTGATTTTTTTACTAAAAAAAAAACTATTTAAAGAACAATCTACTAATAATATAACTAACAAATAAAAGAAAAGAAAAATTGCATGAAGATATATCTGTTGAGAAAGGATCCAGTGAGTGACCAACTCATTATTCACTTTACCTCAGTGGATTCATTCTATCAATACCTAAACCAGAGTGCATCCAGCTAAGCAAACAACACGACACAACGCAACAACTTGCTTCTATCTATCTCACAAAATATCTGTGCCAAAACATTTCACTATTTATTTTCTTCCCTGTCACTCTCAATCGCACTTCAATCCACGCGTTCCCCTTTCGATTTTCTTCAATTGGACCGTTTCTCCTAAGTATGCTTTCATTACTCTTTCATATTCTCTAATACTATATTTTTCATTCAAAAACTAAAATATATATCATTCAAATTGTAAATCATTCATAAAATTTTAATGTGTCAGAACGTAACTCAAATTCTAAATTTTACTTTCTACAAAACATAACATGTAACTAATAGTAAATAAATTATTTTGACGTTTTTAATTTTACATTTAATTGGTTTTAGACGAAGAAATGTGTTTGAGGGTAACTAATGCAAATTAGATAAATATAAGAAATATTTCTAAGTTACAAGTATTGAATATTTTATTTTAATTAAAATTCTTTTAACTAATAGAGTAAACGGTACAATAAAAAAACTTTAACTTTTTAATTTAGTTTGATTTTTGTTTTAATTAAAATCTCATTCACTTATAAAGTGAAGTGAATAGGCCTTGGAGCTAAAAAAATATTTAATTGTACTAAGACCCACAATATACTTAATATTATAACTATATGAAAAAAATAATATTTCTTTTTGTGTATATAATTTTTATCTCATTATATCTTTTATAATATACTTATTATTAATTATAGTAAACATTTACTTAAGTTTGCATTTTGATATTGAGAGTTTAATGCAGACTTAATTGGGATGCAGACTTATTAAATTAATTTTAAAAGTCATATTACAATATAGGATATTAAGTGTTATATAATTCAATATGTAATATTAGGAGGGTTGAAAATTTGTAGAGATTGAAAAAATATAAGAGATATAAGATATATGATAGAGGTAAAAGATATGTTACAGGAAAAACTTGTATATATATAACAAAATATAAAGTTAAATAACTTTACATGATTTTTTATGAAAATACAATCACACAAGTATTGATCTGAAAAATTTTCCTTTTTCAAATACGAATTTATACGAGATGCGAACTTAAATGAGTATAATCTTATGTAAATATTTACCCTAAAATTTTGAAAATATAATCATTAATTTATCTTTTAGAAGTAACTACTACTTTAAAATATTTTATATAAAACTATCATATGTTTTTCTTTGTTTTTTTTTATTTATATTTATATTTGTAATAAGGTGAATTGATGCGACTGAAAAATTTAGAGATAAAGACCACTCGCACACTTTTATAATTTTATTGTGCTACAATGATTCATAGAATCCAATTTTAACATTTACAAATATGGCAATAAATATTATTTCTATACTAGCGAACAACACACAGCGCTAGCGAACAACACACAGCATGACAACGTTGTGTATTTGATTTTTTAATTTTTATAAAATTAATAATATTTATTTTTAAAATATATATAATAAATTTTAAAATAGTTGTTAAATAAAATAATTATTAAAAAAAGTTTTTAGAATAATCTCAAAATAAAAAATTTAAAAGAAACGATTAAAAAAAAATTATAAAATAATTAATTTTTAAAATAATAATTAAAAATAAAATTGAAAAATAAAAAATAGGAAGAATTTTCTTTATATATGGTTATAGATATACTATTTATAATGTTTAACAACAAATAACGTAATATGTCCAATAAATTTTATTAAAGTATATTTTAATGTTATTAAAAAATAATTTTAAATATTTTTTTCAAATTGCGTATAAAATAAGATTTTTTATTTATATAAATTACGTCATATTTAAGAATATACATATATTAACAAGTCCTACTTGGATCAATGGCATTTATTATTGCTTAAAATAATATAAACCATATTTTTGTTTAAAGAACGTGAGACACTGGGAAACGGAGCGTCCAACTCTCTTAATTTATGACATTATATTACTATTTTTTAAGTAATCATTATTGTTTTTAATCATGTAATTTCAACTCTTAAAAACGTTTCTTAAAGAGTTAAAGAATATTTAAAGACAGCACATTTAAAAGATAAGACAAAATTTATGGGAAGAAAAACATTATTATTTATTGTGAACAGTTTAATTGACAGATTGTCCAGCACTTTATTTGTTTATTTATTTTCTCAAAAAATGTTTTCCTAAATTCTAGAAAGATGCTGAACTTAAAAAGTGCTTACCAAATCCATATTCAGTACTACCACTGCCAGCGTGTCCTTTTCATTCCATATAATAATATCAAATTTTAATTATTTTTTGTTGGTACATTAGCAACTTTTTTAATACATTTAGTTCTTTTTTATTATTTCTTAACAAAAAAGACTTTGCATGTTTTACGCCTGTCTCTTTCACTTGATAATATTAATTATTTTAGTGCTGTGCTATTTAAAAAATAAGATCATGCCTAAATTTAATATTCCCATTAACCATACCATAATTAAACACTTCACCGGTTGGTATATAATTACATTAATTTAATCAATAACTTTAAATCTAATTTAGTTATATGCATAAGAATATAATATCAATATTGTAAAACCTTAAAAAATATATTTAGAAAGAGATAGTGATTTAAAATAACTTGACTCAATTATTTTAATATTAAAAAATTTTGGTATAAATAAAAATTATTATAAAAGATTTTTATTATTTTAAAATTCACAATCTCTAAAAATTACTTCCGTAAAGTTCTTTAATTTTTCTCTAAGAGTTATTTTTTTCTGTTCGTCTGATTGAGACTATGTAGGATTGATCATCATAGTGAGCTTTTCAATTTAGACCAATCAATTTATTGTTTGTGTAAGTTGAGTTTCAACCCTTTTTATTAGTCTACTTGTGTTTTTTTTGCATTCAAGTCATCTTCCACTTGTATGCGTCTTTTTAGTCATTAATATGAGTTTTTGCTGATCAAAGATCATAACCATATGTCCTAATCGTTTTTGTAATGTTTTTATGTGTAGATAAAACATCATGTGAAGTTAAAAATGTTTTGGTGTTCTTATAGTGATTTGGGTCTATGGAGCTGCTTTGTCAGGTAAGGGAAGTAGTTGTTTTTTGTATACGTGAGTTTGATAACTTTGATGTTTTGCATGTGATTGATTGTATTATGATGATTAGACAAAGTTATTTTGGTAAATCTATTTGATGTTATGTTGGTGGAAATATATGTGATGTGTGAAACTTTAGAATGATATGTGATGTGTGAAACTTTAGAATGATATGTGATGTGTAAAATTAATTGGTATTGATGATCGTGTTGAAAGTGAGTTTGGTATGCTTTGGACATATGTAATGACTATTGGATTGTGTAGACTGGACTAGACTAACATAATTATGCAAAATAAAGTTCTACCGAATTATGCAGACTCGTTGGTCGAGTGTGAACTCGCTAAGCTAACCCAAAGTCAGAGAGTTTCTGGCATGGTTGTCGTTGAGCGAATATATGCTGGTTGAACGAATCCAAAATCAGAGGCTTACTGACTTGTGATTCATTGGTCGAGAACACACTCGTTGAGTGAATTAGTCAAAGAGTTTCTAGCATGGTAGTCGTTGAGTGGATATATGCTCGTTGAACGAATCGAAAATCAGAGACTTACTGATTTGGGAGTTGTTGGTTGAGGGTATGCTCGCTGAGCGAATCCAAACTCAGAGAACTTAGTCTTTGTAGTCGTTGGTCGAGAACACACTCGTTGAGTGAATTATGGAGGAATTTACCTTTGTGAGTTCTAGTGATTCACTCAAAGGGCGAGCCATCTAGTCACTGAACAAGTGGACTTTTGTTTACTTTTTTCCTAGTGAATGGATGGTTTTGTTGAACAATTGCATTAGAGTCTAGTAGTCATTCTTATGCTCAATTTTGGTGTGTTATAGCAAATGTGGATTATTACTTAGGAAATGGTTGGTGTATGAGATTTAGTTTAGATTTAATATATGATTGTGAACATGGAATATGATGTGGTTGCGAGAATTTCAAGGAGAAATTCTATGTGGTGGTACTATAGTGTATGCATTGACATAAAGATTCAATAGATGTATTCTTTCTCTAATAACTACTAACACTCAAGTAGAGTATAATAGGTTATGTAGTAAAGAGAAGAAAGAGGTCTTGGTCGTTAGACTAGATATGGTCTTAAACGCGAAGGAGACTTACCTTGTGAGTGGTTAGATGATAACCCCTTGAGACCAAACTACAAAGTTTGTGAACCATCGCAAGTGCACACCATTAGTGAGTCCGATGTCAAGTGCATGTATTCAGATAATTGAGTTTAGTGTCAACTGTTTGTGTGATTTTAGGCATAAATATGTTTAATACCATGTTAGTCAGTTTTTGGCATGATTTAATTATTTATGAATATTTATTTTGTACACTAGCTTACCTTGTTATATGTTTTGTGTTTTCTTGTAGTTTGTTTTTTCTCTCTTGCGATGATCACCTATTTGGTGTATTTGGTCGGAGCAAGTGAAGTTACAGATTTAGAGACACTTTTGAAGGGTGAAAAACTATTAGAGTAGGTAAATGTATTGAGGAGTTTTAACACTAGTTAGTTATGTATAAAACTTGTTAGTTAGTTTAATTTAAGTGTATAAATGATATATTTTTATAATCATATTTTTTGTAATAATATGTTAATATATTTTGTATATTGAATTATTTATTTTGAACATTATAATGAAATATCCTATTTTATTAATTTTAAGCGTGCAAAATTAGGATGTTACAAATTTTAGTTTGTATCTAAATTTGGACGAAAACTTAACAAGGAATAAAACCCTCTTAATAGACAACCTTTCATTCTTTTGTTGGAAATATTTGTTTAATTTTTATAAAATTGGAACTATAATATTTTTTTTCCTTTCTAAATCTATATATTTAAAACAAGATAAATCAATCGATAAATCACGTGTGTGATTATTATTAGAAAGAAACATGTGTAAAATACATTAAGAACAGGTCTAAATCTATCACGTGAATATATAATATAGGAGTTTAATCTTAAGTATCTTTTTATATGAAAACTAACAATTACTAATGATTGTTGTGCTATTAAAAATTTGAATCAAACAAGGGTACAAATATTACATTTCTTTAAGAATTGGAAAATACACTTGATGAAGGACAAATCACACACTTAAAAACGCCAACATCCTATTATGAATAAATTTTACTCAACTATTAAAGTTCACCGTGTTTAATTTCTAACTCGCAAATCTCACATACGATATAATAGTTATACACAAAATTATATAATTAGAAGTCAATGCTATATATTTTAAATAATTTAATTCCTAATAACACTTAATTCGTGCCTAATTTATTGACCGAAAACATTAAATTTAAACAGATTGTGAGTAATATTATTAAGAATCACATTCATTACTTGATAAAGACCACATTTAATCAAAAAGCTCCAAATACGAGATGGAGAAAGTAACAAAGAAACATTTGATAAAATAAATAAATAAAAATCACTGTTAGCATGACTTTGAAGCATTATCAACCACCAGTTAACTTAATGTTTTAAATTGCGCTTACACGTCCTAATGGTATAATTTTACCATATGCCTTATATATAAATTAAATTTTGTGTTTGATTTTCCTTTTGTAATGTTATTAATGAAACTGTTAGAATGTTTTTATTATCTGTGTTTTCTTTTTACCTCAAAATTATACATGCTGATAAAATAAATTCAAATTGCCACAAATTGGAATTATTGAAATTGAAAATTTTATAAACACGTAGTTATTAGGTCGCTGTCACCACTTGCGGGGCAAATTTTGTGACTCAAGATTTATCATTCTGGTCTGAGAAACTATTATAATAAATATATTACAACTTATTTAAATATTTTGCATGAATTATTATATTTAATTTAATGGTTAAAAAATATTAATAATTGAAAATGATTATTATGATTTGTCGAGTTTTGCCGTCTTTTCCTTTTTCTCTCTCACACCCTTTGACTCTGTTAATCAATCCTTCTCCGTTAAGATTCTTCTCGCACTTCTCTTTCCCCCGTCGTTCTTATTATCCCCCTCTTTCCCCCTTCCTTCTTCTCATTCTCAACCTCAATAAGGTACTATTTCTATTTCCTTCTAACTCTCTATTTTCTTATTTTAATTTTATTTCTCATTATTTGATCGAATTTCGTTACAGCAACTAATTTCGGCTATTTATAACCCTACTTTGTTTAATTTGCAACCTGTATTTTTTCGTTTTTTCGGTTTCTACTTATATGCACAATTTCCTTCCAGCCACGACCCAGCGTTTCAATTCTTTCCCCTTTAAATTTTCTAGGATTCGAACGGAATCTTAATCGTTTTCTCTTTTTTGTTTCTCTTTCTTTTTCCGGGAAATTCCGGCAGGTTCCAAGACTTTTCCGATTCCTCGAAGAAGAAAGAGACAATAAAAGACCTAAATCGACAGATCCGGACAAAGAACCATGGCGGAAGAACACCGATGCGAGACTCCGGAAGGTCACCGTCTCTGCGCCAACAACTGCGGCTTCTTCGGTAGCTCTGCTACCATGAACCTCTGCTCCAAATGCTACGGCGCGATCCGTTTGAAGGAGCAGGACGACGCGTCGACCAAATCCGCCATCGAAACCGCGCTCTCTTCCTCCGCGAAGACGCCGCTGTCCACGGCGCCTCCGGCGGCGATTGATGTCCTTCTGGAAGCATCGCCTCCGCCTCCGCTTCCTGCAGAAGCTGCGGTCGCGGTTCCGGTCCAGGTCGCGGTGGCGACGAGTTCTTCATCCTCAGGTTCGGCGCAACCGAACCGGTGTGCCGCGTGTCGGAAGCGCGTGGGGTTGACTGGGTTCAAGTGCAGGTGCGGAGTCACGTTTTGCGGGACCCACAGGTATCCGGAGAAGCACGCGTGCGGGTTCGACTTTAAGACGGTGGGGCGAGAGGAGATTGCTCGGGCTAACCCCGTGATCAAAGCAGAGAAGCTGCGGAGGATATGATTCGATCTCATCCGTCCGATGGGACCGGAGTTTGGTGATTTGATAACAACCGTCCACGTGTACTGCGAGCGAGGGAGAGAGATGTCGTTATGTATAATGTTATGAATATGATGATGATGATGATCTGTCTTCTAATTTAAGATAAAACTTAAAAAGTCGGTTTGTCTCGTGTAGAAGGGATTGAAATGAATAAGTCATGTTTTAATTTGGCTTTGTAAAAGGGAGAAAAAGAAAAACAGCACTGAGATTAAAATTTGTAGGTCCACCACCGTCTGGGGTAGTTGAAATGATTTGTGATTAGAGTCTCCGAGCAGCGCAGTGCGGTGGAGCGTTTTATTGTGCTTTCGGTAATGAATGTGAAAGTGAACTTGTCGTACTCGCGCTGTACCAATATTCGTTCTTTACTCTCCACGATTGTATGGTATTTTTCCCTTCCTCAATCATTTGTATGCATCATTCTATGCTCTGTTCTATTCTTTTTTCAGAACATGAGATAATAACGGTGTTGATCTTGGACAAAGTTTTAGATAAATTTAATTAATATGTTTATAAATGAATTAAGTCATTTTTCCTATCAAGTTCGTTGATATTTTAAACTGATGATCTTAGTGTTTCATCTTTCTGATTTTTAATTTTATTAGGTTTGTTTCCTTTTGTGTGTAAACTCAACTTAATTCATATGATGTCGACTTAAGTTGGTTGCGTTTTAATTTTAACTTTTTCTACAATCGAGTATTTAACAATACTTTATAGATGACAGGTAATTATAGAAAAAAAGAAAAAGTGTTTTTTTTTACTGTATGAACTAAGAATCAAAGAAAAATAATAAAAAATAAGGCTTTTAGCTTACATAATAAATTATTAGTTGTTTATATTTATTGAATATTTGAAATTTAGAGTTACATATTCTTGAATAAAAATAAAATAAAATAAAAGAAAAATAAAATTGTATAAAATAAATAAATAAAAATAAAAAAAGGAAAATAAAAATTATTAAATGAGTGTTTCAAAAGTAATTTAATTTGATAAAATTGAGATTAGGATTTCTTGAAATGGTGAAAGAAGAGTTATCAAACACCAAAATAAACAATGAAAAAAGCTTGTAGGTTAAATAATAATTTAAGGAAATTTAGTTAGAATGAAGATGATGTATTAAAAAGATGAGGTAATATCAAAACCCTTATTCGATTTATACAAACATTTTCCTACAAGTTCAAATAAAATAATACTTGTAAGTGTTATCTTCCATATCTTTTCTTGTTTGATTTTATTAGAGATATTGTTACAAACTTTTATTGTTTGAATGGTAATTGTTCAAAGAGAAAGAGAAATATGTGAAAGTTATATTAATTATTTTGTAAGGAAGGCTAAATGAACTTTGTCACAATTAATTTATGTTCAATTTTCATTGAGATATCGCTGAGAGGAAAATTATGACAAGTTACGATAATTGTCTTGTTGGGGGGAACAAGTTAGTCAAGTTTCGATTAAAACATGTGTTGATATTGAAGATTCAATCAATTTTGGTTGAGTTGCTTTGATGATCCAAGCCATTTAGATTTGATGATGGGTGCCTTAAGGAGTTGATCTTGTAGTTAATCTTTGTCAAGTTATAATTCTTAGGTTTATATTGTGTCTGAGTGAATATATGATGCTTGATCTAGATAGTCCACATCCTAAATCTTTGTTTTTTGCTCCATATAGATTTTAATATGTTGAAATGTTCATAACCTTGCCAGAAACAATAGCGCAAAATATCGATAGACTAAATTAGAGTTTTAATCGATTAAAATCCTGGAGTTTTTGTTTAAAATCAAATTTGTTTTGTTTCAACCAATTGAAATATGAATAAATCAAATTCAAACCACTAAAACGGTCATTTTAAGTGATTTTAATTTATTGAAATGAAAATTAATCAATTAAAAAAATTACAATAATGGATTTTGCACTATTTCAATTGATTGGAACAAATTTTAACCTATTCAAAATTGATTTCAATATTTTAAGATCTATAAGAGAAATTAAAATAATTTTTTCATATATGATTTTTATACATCTCAAACACTTCTTTGAAAAGCAAAAGATATTTCTTGAACCTTTTGTCAAATATTTTCTATAGAGTAAGATTTAAGTGTTTCTTCTTGCTATTTTTGTGAATCACCTATCATTACTTCTAGAGGAGAATAATCTTTTGCACTTCATTGTCTGGCTGATTATAATCCATTTTCATTCCTCTAATTTTGTAATTGGTTTCTTGACTTGGGTTGCAAAGATGACTTTCTTGTGACAAGGTTTCATAAGAGGTTAGAAAATATCTATAAGGTTCAAGATATTGTGTTGGGTTTTATTTCTTGTCTTTCTTATAGGGTGTTTGCAAAAGCTTGATTTTAGTGAATTATCTTCATTAGGATGATTAAACAACTAGATGTAGCTTTCTTTGGAAAGTAAACCAATATAAATCTTTGATGTTTTTCTTGTTGCTATCTATATAGATAATTAATATTATCATGCTTTTTATTTTTTATTTTATTGTTAGTTTATTATTATCTTTTAAGATATTTCATGTTTTATTTAAAATTTTTTAGAAAAGATAACTATTTTGTTTACCTATTTATATTTTGCAGATAAGTGGAAATACCAAAGAAATTAAGAAGAATATCAACATAATTTAATTATCAAAGTTATCACCAAGATGAGATATTGATAAAGTTGGTTACTCTAATACAAAATCAAGTACAAAGCTGTAGATCTAGTCCAGTTCAAAAAATCTATAAATAAGGGGGTCTGACATAGGTCAAAACACACTTTTGGGGAGAAGGACACTTGACCTAAAAGGAAAGAAGGTAGAAGCATATTCTGAAGGCTGGAGGTATTCAACTTCATCATTATTCTAGTACTCAAAATAGTTAGGAGTAGTTAACTCCTTCATTCACGGGGGTTGGGTGTTATGTATTCTTAACTCCTTGTGAGTTAAGCTATTCAATATAATTATTTTCTATCACTCTTGTGTTCTGTTCTTGTTTTAACTGCATATTATAGATTGATTGCATATGTGGGAGCACCCGCGGAATGACGGATAGTTTGGAAAACCTGATTATGATAGAACAACTAAGAGATTTCACATGCTAAACATAGATGTTGAACATTTAGTCATTCATAATATCAAGAAACTTATAACAAAAATTTTTAGACACATGATTTTTATTATTCATGTTCAGATTTGTCGGTAAGACATTACGGTTTGTTAGAAAAGGTGTAAATGCTAGAGAAGAAATTAGAAGTATATTGTTTGAGATTTTTACTTTGAATTGAATCATGAAGCTTTTATCATATATTTTCTTAAATCAAATTAGTTATTTTTATTGTGTGAATTTTATTGCTTTCTTAGCTTTAGACTTATTTCTCATTCATCAAAATTTTTCCTTGTTTGAAAATTCTTAACCTTCATTAGTAAATAAACATAATTTTTCTTAAACCACATTAGTCTCTTGAGAAACGATACTTGAACTTTTCACTTTATTACTTTGCAATTTGGTACACTTGCATATTTAATTCTAAAATATATTGCTAACTTATTTTGAATATAAAGAAATTGATAAAACATTTAAAAACCTTGATCAAACATTTCTTTTTGGGGTTGATTAATTTCTCAGAAAAATTGTAGTATGTTTTAAGATTTTAAAAAATTGAAATAATAAAGTGTGGAAATCATGGAAAATACACATAAAGAAAAGGTTGAATTATGTATTTAAGATTTTTGAAATATTTCGCAAAGTATCATTTAATAAGAGTAGTCAAATGAAGTTTAATATTGGATAGACGTATTATCAAGTAGTTTCTTGAATGAGCTACGTTTGATGAAGCTCATCTGATGCAACTTTAAAAGGACAAATGTACGATATTTTTTTTAAACTTGTTTTCAAAAAATTCTTCTTTTATTAGTTGTAGATAAAAGAGGAGGTTGACTAAAACCAAGAGAGCAACCCTTTGATTTCTTTCCCTCCAGACTTGTTCTATGCTAACTCTTGAGGAATATGGTCTGGCGAAGATGCAAACCATTGCTTCTCACATTGCCATGCACACTTCAATCTTATGGTACCTTGATCAATCCTTACAACAACACTCCAACCGCCACTCAAACAATTGTTCTGGGTCTGGTCACAATCACAGCAATCACAGTCGCTTTGGTGGACATAATCAAAATAGTGAATTTCGCTCAATGGTTCATTTGGTTCGTCTGCTTGTCCTACTATAGCTCTTTCTCCATCATGGCAATCACCTCAATCTATTCCTTGGAATCCCTGGGGTTGGACTCCCCTTCCTTAGGGCATGTCTCCTTGTCCTTATTCCACATCTCAATGGACTCACCACACAAGACCTTCGAAGCAAGCCAACATTCTGGGCCAATGTCCTTAGGCCCACACCACCACAACTTCACCACTACCCATCGACATTGATGTTGCTATGTGCACCATATCCATGACACCTCTTGACACCACGTGGTACATGGACATTAGAGTCTTGTCTCAAGCAGTGACACCACAAGGGAATATCACATCTTATTCTAATTTAAGTTGTTGCTAGTGGTCAAGGTATTCCAATTCAGGGTTCCAATCATATAATCTTTCCTACATCAAATCTCCATAAACCTCTTAACCTTAACCATGTCTTGCACACATCGCATATTATAAAAAAATTAATTTCTGTGTGACAATTCACTATTGATAATAATGTTTATGTTTCCTTTGACCCTTTTGGTTTCTACCTTACTGATTTTAAGACGGGGATCCCTCTTATGAGATGTGACATAAGATTTCATCAATCCCACTCCTTTTGGTGGTCTAGCTTCTATGTCTAGCATAACTGTCTTGGTCATCCTAGTTCTTTTGTTTTGAAGTATCTTTGTAGTAATAAGTTCATTTCCACTAAAAATTTGAATTTAAAAACTATTTATGATTCGTGTGTGTTTGGCAAACATGTTAAATTGCCTTTTATGTCATCTAATAATGCTAGTTTTATGCCTTTTGATATTTTTTACATTAATCTTTGAACATCACCTACTTTAAGTTCCTTTGGTATCTCTATTATATTTTGTTTATGGATGATTACTCTGACTTCATATAGACGTTTCCTCTAGGTAATAAATCTCAATTTTTTGAAAAGTTCACATCCTCCACTAATCAAATCCAAACACAAGTTTCGCACAAAGTTAAATGTTTTCAATGTGATAATGGGCGTGAGTAGGACAATGTATTATTTCCTCGATTTTTGTGATCATAATGGTCTTGTTTTCCGGTTCTCTTCCCCCCATACTTCTTTTCAAAATGACAAAACAAAACATAAAATTTGAACCATTAAAAACATGATTCAAACTCTCCTTGCTCATTCGTCCGTTCCTCCTTCATTTTGCATCATGCCCTTCAAATGGTCAATGATCTCCTTAATAATATACTTCCTTAGAAGGCCTTGTCTAATCAGTCTTCCACTCAACTTCTATATCATCGTGATCCCTCTTATACACATTTACGATTCTTTGGTTGCCTTTGTTATCCTTTTTCCCCTCTCCTACCATTAACAAACTACAACCATAATGGATTATGTGTGTTTTCCTAGGCTATCCTCTTAATCACAAAGGTTATAAATGTTTCGATTTGTCCGACGTGACATGTAATTTTATATGAAACACAATTTCCTTTTGCCCATATGCCTTCCTCCCTTATTTCTATTTATGACAATTTCATTGATGACATGCATACATCCCTCCATTGTTCATCCCTGGCCCAACCCTAACCCAGAGCATTTACCTAAAGCACAACTTGTAAGATTACCCTCCCTTTCATCCAGCACACCAACCTCTACGAACAACTTATCTACCTCTCCTACTTCAGACCAACTTGCCCTGCCTCTGAACCTTACCCCATCATCATGACACGCCCCTTTTACTAGGATTATGACCACTCGTAGCATGACCAGTGTCTACGAACCCAGAAAACTATTTAACCTTTGTGTTCCAATTGTTGACCCGATAATATCACCTCTTCCCAAAAATCCAAACCTTGCTTTCTCAGATCCTAATTGGATATCTGTCATGGAGTTTGAATTTGATGCTCTAATTAAAAATAATACGTGGGATTTTGTTCCGTAACATTGTCATGTTAATATCATTCGATGTATGTTTATTTTTAGACATAAAAAGAAATTTGATTATTGTTTTGAGCGTTACAAAGCTCGTCTTGTAGGTGATGACATGTCTCAATTGTAGGTGTGGATTGTGATGAGACATTTAGTCCTGTGGTGAAACCCATGACCATTCACATGGTTCTTACCATTGCTCTCTCCAAATCCTGGCTAATTCATTAGTTGGATGTTTAAAATGTCTTTCTCCATGGTGATCTACATGAAACTGTATACATGCATCAGTCGTTCGGTTTCCGTGATCCCCTTCACCCTGATCATGGTTTTCACCTAAGGAAATCTCTTTATGGTCTAAAACAATTGTCTCATGCCTGGTACTAGAGCACCTATGTTAGTGACATCATTGCACGCGTCGACATGACCTCTTGCAATCCTTCTACTACTTCGATTGATACTAAGTAGAAGCTTAGTACATCCTGACACATTGTATGAGGATCCCACTATGTATTCGAGTCTTGTCGACACCCTACAATATCTCACCTTCACCCGCCTAGACCTTTCATATGTTGTTCAACAAGTATGTCTTCACATGCATGCCCACTACACTGAGCACATGCTAGCATTGAAAAACATTTTACGATATGTTTAGTGTACCTTATAGTATGGTTTGCATCTCTATCTAACCTCTATTGAGAAACTTATTTTTTACTTTGATGTTGATTGGGGTGGATATGCTAACACAAGATGCTCCACATCTGGTTACTGTGTGTTTCTTGGTGACAACCTCATCTCCTGGTCTTCAAAGTGCCAACATACTCTCTCGTTCTAGTGCAGCGATTGAATACTAAAGTGTTGCAAATATTGTTGCTTAATCTTGTTGGCTTCGCAATCTCCTACTAGAGCTTCATTTTCCTCTCCCTCAGGTTACTTTGGTATACTATGATAACGTTAGTGCCATTTATCTATCCGGTAATCATGTGCAACATCAACACATAAAATGTATTGAGATTGATATTCACCTTAATCTAGAAATGGTAGCATGTGGTCAGACACAAGTTCTTCATGTCCCTTTCCGTCACTAGATCACTGACATCTTCACCAAAGGCATACCTCAAGTTCTTTTTGATGATTTCTAGACCAGTCTAAGCTTAATGAATCTCTTGCTTAGATTGTAGGGTGTGATAGAATCCAAATTATTCTTCTGAAATTAAGCCAATTCGCAATTGATCTCATGTAATTAAGCTAATCAAATCCTTGTAATTAGGTTATTAAATATTATGTAAGGTTTAATTATGTCTTTGATCCCCATTTTGGAGTCAAAATCTCAAAATGGTACCCAAATTTTTAAAAGTTTCAAATTGGTCCCATTTTTTGTTAAAACGTCTCACGTTTGCCCTTTCTGTTAAGTCAAGGTTGACGCCGTTAGAGGGAGTGCCATGTGTCAGTTTCTCAATTTTTTGAATTTTTTTATTATTTATTTTTTGAATATTTTTTTTTTGAATTTAAAAAAAAAATCAAAAAATTACCACGTGTCAAGCTGTCATCGTGCCACGTGGCAGTGACAGAGTGATGTGACAGTGACAGTGATACGTGTCAGTATTATGCCAGGTGTCATTTTCTTAGTCTCAATTTGGTCCATTTATTTTAATTTGTCTTAATTTAGTCTCAATTTTTGTAAAAATTAGCAATTTTGTCCCTCTTCAAATTGAAACAAAAATTAATTTTATATAAATGTTATACAAATATTTTTATTAAATTTGATATTTTTATTTAAATTTATATTTTTATTATATATTTTTAACATAGCTAAGTTTATTTAAAATTATGTTTCACATTCAACTTTACTTAAAATTGTTTTCAAATTTTAAATTTATATGTGTTTTATTGTTACATGAACTAGTTAATTTATGAATTTTTTTCTATTAACATTATTTTCTATTAACAACTTTTAAACCATTTTAAATAAAATTCAATGTAAAATATTAATTAAATGAACTTAATTTGGTTAAAAATATTTACTTGAAATATCAATTTTGATGGAAATATTTGTGTACATTTATATAGAAATTAAATTTGATTTCAATTTGGAGAGGGACAAAATTGCTAATTTTTACAAAAATTAGGACTAAATTGAGACAAATTAAAATAAAGGGACCAAATTGAGACTAAGGAAATGACACCTGACATAATACTGACACATGTCACTGTCACTGCCACATCACTCCGTCACTACCACGTGGCACGATGACAACTTGACACATGACAATTTTTTTGATTTTTTTAAAAAAATTCAAAATTCAAAATTCAAAAAAATAAAATAAAATAAAAAATAAAAAAATTCAAAAAATCGAGGAACTGACACGTGACACTTCCTCTAACGGCGTCAACCTTGACTTAACAGAAAGGGCAAACATGAAACGTTTTAACAAAAAAAGGAACCAATTTGAGACTTTTAAAAATTTGGGTACTATTTTGAGATTTCGACTCCAAAATGAGACCAAAGACATAATTAAACCTATTATGTAATTATGTTGTGCATACTTACATTCCTTATTTAGATCATGCTGTTAAGTATATGTACCTATCTCCAACATACAATAAAACATTCAAATCATCTTTCTCTCTTCCAAGTTTTGTAGGATTGAATTATACTTAAAATTCACTACTGTAAAACAAGATTAAAACATGATTATTAAGAAAACCAAAATTAAGCAGATTATCACTAAAATGATTGTCTTGTAATAACATTTAGTTTATGAAAAAAGTAGAAAACCTATAAATAACTACATTGTTGACATGTTTCTAGTGCCGGATTTGCTGAAAAGTTCTTGTGACTTGCAACTGTTGATACACAGCAAGCCAACCTGCTTGAGTTGGGTGCAAGCCATCCCAGAAGAAAGTTGATTCAGGATGGTCGCAGATCTTATATTTCTTAACATTGTTCTCAACACTCCCACAAATGTACCTGATGCTTATCCCATCACAACAAGCCTTGAACTTTTCCTTAATATTACTCTTCGATGGATTGTTCAACACTGACATGAAACTCTCGTAAATATCAAAAACTAGGAAGGTGGATTGATCTTTCACCTGTTGGTTCAACTTGGTCACAGCTTGATTCAATTGGTGATTGTGAATAGCAATGAAGTTGTTCAAGGTATTATTACATTGTTTATACGAATATAAACCTGTGAATGGAGGAAGACATCCAAGAGGGGGTATACCACCCACTGCAACTTTCCTCACTCCCAAACTATGGATGCGACGCATGTTCATGGCGGTTTGATTAACCATTGAAGCAATGAATGATGGATAGTTCTATACAAGTAAAGTCAAAATTCACTGAGAAAACTGAATATTAATAATTTCAAAAATTTAACATGTTAGTTGTGAGTGATTTAGAATAACATGTTAACATGTTTTCTAAAGATATAGAAGATAGCATAATCTGCCGTTTGGAGTGGAAGAACAAGTCATCAAGAAAGAATTCAACTCATTATAATAAAAAAGATAACAGAAATCAATTTATGCAAAATTGAATATTAGAATAATTTTTTTTTTTAATTTTAAGACAATAGAAGAAAAATGGAGTGTTGAAAATCGTAAATCAGGAATTGGAGCAACTAAAATTACTATTTAACTTTATTTACTACAACTTGTGGAGAAAAACACTTTTAATTGTGGACTAGAGTTGTCACTTAACTTATTTGTAAAGAAATTAACTTTATAAAAATAGAAACCATTTAAAATCTAAAGCTTGGTAATTTCTTCCATGAAAGGAGAAAACATTAGATAAGTAGAAAAGTACTATGAATTAATATTACGATTATACAATTTTGTTGTTATATTATTTTTTTTATGTTTTTAGATGTGCTAAAGAATAATTAGTTAGATGGTTAGTGTTCAACTTTCAATTTCAACTTCTACATATTTGATTTTATATATTTTTTATCAACAAATCTATGGTAAGTATTTTTTGTAAGTTTTTTCTTCTTTTAAAAACTCTTTCGCATTATTATAGGATGATAATATGATGAAACACATGCAGATTTATTTTTTTTCTATAGCTAAAATTTATCACCTTCTTATTTTTATACTTAAGAGGTATAAAATTTGTCTTATCCTTATTTCCATTGGATAATGGGTAAATTCATATCACCTTACCTTTCAAATATTGATTAAATAATTTTATGCCAAAAAAATATAATATTATCAAGAATTCAATGTTTAAAGGAAAATCATTTGAAGGATATATGTGATTCAACACTTGAGATTCAGAGACCTAAATGTTGTGACGAAAAAAAAACCTAAAAATATTAAAAAAATAGAAATAATAAAACGTGTAATATAAAAGTTATTTAATTTAATGAAATTAATGTTTTTGTTGGTAGTAGAGCTATAAATTTGGTCCATCCCACAGGGTTTGGTCTTGCTCAAGTGGGTTAGGGCCAAAAAAATCCCAAAAGGCTCGTCTCGACCATCAACTCAGACTAGTTTGTCTCGACCTTTGATCTTGGCTGACTCGTCCCTATCTTCGATCCCAGTGGACCTATCTCTACATTTGACCTCGATCGGCCAATCTCGACCTTCAGTCTTGGTTGGCCAGCCTTGACCATCGCCCGACCAACCTGTTTTGACCTTCTTCTTGGGTCAGCTGTCTAGAACTTTAGCCTGGGCTTGTTCGTCTCAACCTTTGACTTAAGCTTGCATGTTTTGACTTTTGGCCTAGGCGACCCATCTAATTCTTCAAACCAAGACAACTCGTCTCGTTCTATTGCCTGGACCGAACAATCTTGACCTTCAACTCGAGCTGACTCGTCTCATCCTTCAGCTTGGACCAACCAATCTCAAATTTTGTCCCAGAACAGCTCGTCTTAAATTTTGGGCAAAGACGACCCATCCCGACCTCAACCTGGACCGATCTTTCTCGGCTTTCAACCCGAAATAGCCCGGCTCGACCTTTGACCCAAGATGAAACTATTGTTTTTAAGAATTAATTAAACTCTTGTAGTGGGGCCAAACCCACCTTGACTTTGACCCTAACTCACTTTTAGAGGGACTTTGGGGGCTAGACTTTTTTTTCCCCTGATTTTGTACCCCCTAAAATGGGATTGTTCTTGCATAAGCTGAAATGGATGCCTAAGTTGGAAACACTTGTTATGTAAACTCTCTTTCACTCTCTGGTCTCTAGTATCAGTTGAAAATCTACACTGCTTAATGGAAGCATCCCATATTTATACAAATCAGACATTTCCATTTTTCTTACGCTCGTTAGACGATTATCCAACCCATGATCGAGCCATCACAAGAACCACCTCTATGTCTTGCGGCACAAATATAGGGAGTGGTGTTAGGGGGCAAGACAATTATGTGATATTGCTCCCTACTTGACTTCTTGATGACTATTGTGGCCGAGCATTGTGATCTCTTGCCTGTTAAATGGTTATCAAACCCATGATCTACCTATTACAGTAACCGCCTCCGTGTCTTGCGACACAAATATAGGGAGTGGTGCTAGGGGGCAAGACAGTTATAGGATATCACTCCCTACTTGACCTCTTAATGATTGTTGTGACCAAGCATCATGACCCATTCCCATAATACAATACCTCGACCTCTAACCGACATCCGAAGGGAGGAGGGAGATATGTTTCCCTTGCTATGTAAGGTCGTAACCATTATGTACATGACGATGATTACTTACTCCCGCCCCAAGGCCAAGGCACGAACCACTAGCCTCCAAACTCAAAATTGCATTAGTGAGGGGTGTGTAGAACATAAGAGTGAGATCAGTTAATCTCGCCCTAAGGTCAAGGTACGAACCCCTAGTCTCCAGGCTCAAACTTGCATCAATGATGGGAGTGAAGATCTTAAGAGTGAAATCACTTAATCTTACCCCAAGGCTAGGGTACGAACCATAGGCTTATTCAATGGTGGGTCATGGCCATGGGTCAAATTAACAACTCTAGTGGGAAGTAGTTCTCCAAAATTAATTTTGAATATGGTTTAATTGGATATAAACCAACTAATAGTAATGTCATTCATTTTGTAAGGTTGAATTCTTATGAAGGACACCTCCTACTTCTTTTAGGAGAATGATGGAAAAACTCATATATTTGATGAGTACAACGCTTGATACTATTTTTGTTGTTCTACAAATTACCTCCCTTATAGGTAGCATTAATGAACTAAAAATATTTGAAAGGAAGCCTATGAATTAGATTGTTTTATTCATGTTATAATACTAAGTGGATTCAAGCCTTTTCCCATTTAGATTGGGATACGTCTAAAGTTATCATAAAGAATGTTGTTGGATATCATGATTTCTTTTATAGATATTTAATTTTGTTAAAATTCAATAAGTAATGGTTTCATATGACATAATATTTTGAGATCTAAACTTTTTTTCACTTATTTGACACTATCCTTCCAATTTTGTCTTTTCTACAAATACAAAAAAAAACTCACTTTTTAAATGACTATTATACTCCTAAAAATATATTTTCAAAAAACCATTTTCAATATATAAAATCTCATTCTACTCTTAACTTTCATTACAATCGCAAGATGATATATATATATATATATATATATATATATATATATATATATATATATATATATATATATATATATATATATATCATCTTCATAAAAAATATATATCCCAATCTCTTTTAAACAAATGTATGCAAGTCGAGGTCTTGTAACATCCGTGACTCATCTAGAAAGAGGATATGAGGTATTATAATAATTGAGTTTTGTTATTAGCCTTTTATTATGTTGTTATATATGTTAGAAACCAACTCAATTAAATAGTTAGTTTTGAGTTTTAGTTCAAGTTACTATAGTTGATTTTGTACTCCTTTTATTGTACTATTAATTAATAAATGTACGACAAAATTCTCTAAATCTTTTATTTTTCATTGCAAAAAACTCTTTCAATCAATAAAGTTAATTTACCTTAGTAGAGCCATCTTTGATCATGAAAGTAGTGTAATCATTTCCACAAATGGAGAGATAGGCAACTGATTTATTGAGACTTGAGGTGGTGTACACACCTTCTTTGATCAACTGCTCTAGGTAACTGATTTGGATTGTCATATTTGGCCTATTCACCAATGTGTCAAACACACCACTTCCACCATATGCAAAATTTATCCCGTTATGCAATTTATGCTTCATCAGTTTCCATAATTTATATGGACCTGGGGATCTCAGTCCCAAATACCTAGCTGATGAAATATATAGAAAACTTTAGAACAGGGAAAATTATATTTCTACACATTAAATACAACTTTTAAATGGTGTAGGCTCTCATGTCCTTAAAAATCCTGTTTTCGGTACCTCTCCGCGTAGATCGTGAATTCAAAATTTTAAACTTCATTTAGATTCAATCAAGAGTGTGTCACATGTAATAATTTCAAATGTTACAATAAGATCTGATACTACTTTCCTCTCCATGTAAATCATAAATTTAAAATTTTAAACTTCATTTAGATTCAATCAAGAGTGTATCACATGTAATAATTTCAAATGTTACAATAAGATCTAATACTACTTTATATCACAATCAAAACCACCCAAATTGCCACACTACATAAAATCAATGAACTCACATTTCAACTTAACATGTAATAATTTCAAATGTTATAGAATGATGTGACACTGTTTTATATCACACTCAAAACCATCCAAAGTGTATCACCAAACGAACCCTATGAACTTTATGAAGAAGAACTTGCCAAAGCAATCTCCAAAAATTGTTGGATGGCACAAACCTACCGACATGATAGAATAATGAAAGTCTCACATCGATTAGAGATAAAGTCAATTTATAATATACAAGTGACCTCGTATTGAACTTGAAAATTCCAACGAAACTTGGGCATCGATGCCTCTAGCATTGGACATAAAGTCGACGTGGAAGGAACATTTTTTTTACTAGGCTAACCATCTAAGAAACGAAAAATGGTCGAAACCTCCCCCAATAACAGGAAACTGAAAGACTTAGATGGAAAAACGTTGGAGATTATGAAGATGGTGATAAAGTTGAAAACTTTACAATTATTAAACGTGACATGTTTTTATTAAATCTACGTGAAAGGATTAAAATTTTTTTCAAGGGCCAGGGAATGATTCACCCTTTTGAAATGTTTTGAAATTTTAAAATCCTTAAAGTTAAGAAAAGAGCATCTGAATTGGACAGAGAAGAGTCTGAATTTGCATAGTTTTGTTAATTGTGTGGAAGAAGAGAAAGAGAGGAAAACGTACCAATGTAATCGGTGAGAACTCTACCGTTGGAGAATCTTCCGGATGGTTTTTCGGGAAAAGTTACACCGTAAGGGTCTTTCCAGGAACAGGGTTCGCTTAATTTCAGGTTCCCGGTATCAGCGTAGGAGTCTCCAAAAACGAACAACGTTGTCGGGGAAAGATACTGCATAATACGTTTCGATTGAGCCTCACCTAATTGCACACAACCCTATATATGTCATTTTCTTTAATCTCTTCTAACATCGTATCATTTTAAAACATAATGTTATGATACCTTTTCTTGGTTTTGAACCATAGGCCCATAGTTATGATATGTTTCTGGTATAAAATGTAATGAGAATGATGCATAGATAGATAGATACCTGAGAGAAGTAGAAGTGTTAGAGAAAGACATAGGACAGAACATAGTTGTTTTTGAGTGCCCATCATCATCAATTATTGTTGTTTCAGTTTTCAAGTAAAGTTGATCAAGGAATAGTTATTGCTTAATTTGTTGAGGGAAAGGATTCTAAATGTGCTTGATTTAGAGTAGGAAAAGTAAAGATGCATAATCGTAAATTATGATGATTGATGGATGTGAGTTTTCATAGTGAAAGGCGAAAGACGTGGCCATCGCTTCCACTTTCCTCATTTTCACACCAAGAATTCAATTTTGAGTGCCGTTTCATTTGTCTTAGGCTTAAATATATAGATTTCAATTTTTTATATTCTCAGTAACTAAAAATAAATAATTAATACCTTTTTCATATACTAAAGTTTTTTTAAATAAATATTCTTTTTGTTCTTTCTTATTTTAAAGATAATTTTCTACTTAAAAAAATTCAATAGGCAACGATGATGTTGTCTTCAAGGAAAACTCAGGCCCTCTTCCGGCGCTTCTGTACTCGTAAATTGTATTGGGCCAAAGAGGCCCAATTATCACAAATTGGATCTTTCCATATTTGTATGAGAAAAAATGGTACAAAATGTGTTCTCCCCACTCATGATTCATGTCATGAGCAGTGATGTATGTGGCTCGGTGGCTCGGTTTAACATATACTTAAGTACTCCTTTAGCACCAATTAAGGTTGTGGAAATTTACAGCATCAATATAAAATGTTTTTTTCTGAGAATAAAAAAAAACAAATAATGTTTGGACTTTGTAATATGTAAGCACAGTCCTCCCTAGTTAAAAAAAAGTAAAAAACTAGAGTATGTAGTTCACCAGTCTCACCATTTAATGTTTGTTTTAATATTTTATATTTTATATATTAAATTCTTCATAACTGGAGTGATACATTTTTTTTACTATCACGATAAAATCATTAATGTTTACAAGGTAAAACGTGTGATGGGACTCCGCGTTTTCGTTTAAAGTTAATTAATCATCCTTTCATATAATTAATTTTCCATAAAATAAAATAAAATGTTAAATTGTATGAAAAGAAACGAAATTTATTGAATAACATAAAACATAAGAAGAAAAGGCATTTGGAAAAATATTTGTTGGGAATTAGTTGTCAGACTCATGATGGGCACTCGATAGGATTGCGACAAGAAGTTAGAGAATGAAAATTTATGATTAGGAAATGGCATCCTTATAATGAAGGCTATGTAGGCTATGAAATCCGAAGCATAGTTGATTCATGGCACATGCAAAGTGAAAGTGTTACTATTTGAAGTTGAATTCTCATTGATAAGCATCATATCTTGTTCCCAATTGACACATAGATAGATAGGTTGCAATGATTCCGTTGTAGTAATTAAAGGCATTTTTGCCCCCCTTTTGTGCATCCTAAAACAAACTAATTTCCTTCTAGTACCATAACGATGTTCCTAAATAAGTCAAAGATATATATGTCTCTATGTTCTTAATCGTTTCTGATTGCACTTTTTACTTTGATGTGACCTTAAATTTGTGACACCATACCTTCTTTACCCTACCAAATATGATTGGATAAAGTTGTCTTGTAAAACCATTCTAAAGGTTCATTCATTGGTTTTCCAAATAATCTTTAAAGGAGATTCATTTTCTTGTCTTCTTCTATAAAACCTATGAACAAACAATTCTCTACCGCATTATTCTTTTTCAAAAAATAGAACATTATGAAGCGAATAATGTTGGAGCAGAAGAAACCTTTTTAATTTTCAGATTTTTCGAGTGAAGATATCAAGAAGATTTCAAATTAAGAGATGTAAATATGATTACGTAGAAATTAGGACTCTAACTTTAATTTAAAATTTTAAGGTAATGGATTTGTTGGTCTTTTATATTGTTCATCTTAGTTACTTTTATCAACGTTAGACTTTCAACTCGTCTTGAATTTTGTTCTTGCAGGACTAAAATATGCTTACAATTGGTCTCCACAAGAATTACTCCTGGATCTTCCTCTTCTCTGTTGTGGATTTAAGATGTATCATCCTATTTACCTACAAAGATCGATATGTCTTTCCTATGAGCTCTCTAGACCAGATACCTGCAAAGACACTTTGACACTCTAGAATGTGCACGAGACAATAATAAATGTCAGAATGAATACTTAAGAGTTACCTTGTGAATAATGCTATTTATAGTATCTTCATGGACTTTTATCTTGATAGGCCTAAATTACCTTTCTTAGACATTTTAGTGTTTCGCTAATCCATCTTACTTTCTTAATCTTTTTACAAGTCATATTATCCTTCATATGGAAATCCAATATGATCAAGGTGTGCATTGTTGTTGTGACCAAGATGTTTGTTCAATTAGGATGTCATCCTAGGTTAACAACATCATTTCGGTCTTATATGACACAAATTTTTAACCATATCTCTTTCAAGTGTGAATTTCTCTATATTGGAGCACCCAGAAGTATTTTACCGGTAACCAACTTTTAAACATTAGAATTCTTCACCTACTTTGTAATATACTCATATGAGTCGTCATCATAATGAACTATCAATTCTGGTACCACTGTGAAGTGTTGTTAGGGGAGACACCGAGAAGATTCGACACCACTGAATGGTGAATAAACTCATATAAGAGATTAAGACACCACTTTTAACCTAAAACCTTAAGATAATGGATTTGCGAGTCATTCTACTTATATATTCTTTATCTTAGTCATTTTTACCTAATGTAGAATTTTCAACACACCTTAAACTCCTTATACTAGAATATAATTTTGTTTTGTATTATGAACTTAGTTTATTTGAGTAGGATTAATTTACTATTAAAAGAATAATTGGTTGATTTATTCTTAATCTTAACATTTCATTCTTCTTATTCTTAGTCACATTATGCATTTTTACTACATTACATGTTCACATTAATTAATCAAGATATATGTGTATGTAATTTTCTTTTACAAAATCATTAGCATATCTTTTAGAATATGTGAATATTGAGATATTCTCTTTTTTCTTTGTAAATATATAGTTAACAATTATTCTAACAAGAAAAATAATATTATCAAAATCTTTCGTACCGAGAAATTTAATTTAATTAGACATAGTTATATTATAATTACTTTAAAATTTAATTATAGTAATATTGAAATCAGATATATTTGGATATATTTATTTATAATATTCACATTATGATTGACACAATTTATTATTATCATGAAATTTAAGTGTGTAAAGACATAAAAATTGGATATTTATAAAACTAGAGGAGATTTAACAAAATATATATGGATATTTATTAATAAAAGACTGAACTGTAAATAGGTTTTATGATTAAAAGTTCAGAAAAAAAAAATTTTTGTTCATTTGTCTAAAAACTCTTCTTATCAAATCTTCTTTGACTTCTTTCTAAGCTTCGTCATCCATCTCTCATATGTTTTTCAATAAGAGATCACTTCTGAGCTCACGACAAAAAACTCTACGCATCCATCCAATTAGAATACTCAATAGAGTAAGTTCTTCCTTAACTCCTTTTCTAAAAAAATGATTTGTTTTGTCCAGGCATATGAGCTAAGCAAGTCATGTGTAACTCTTTCTTCTTCAATTTGAGTCTCTGTGTGGTTGTGATCCTTGTAGTGGGGTCAGATAATTGATTTGAGGTTGTTTTATGTAGTTAGAGTTACCAGATGAATGGGTTGTGAAGGGAGAATTCTATAGCTTTAGGTAGAGATGCCAAAAGGGGTTCTAACTCGTGACCAAACCAGGCTCACCATAGGTTTGAGCTGGGTTGGACTGAGAAAATTTCATTTGTTTTAAAAATGGGTTGAACTAAACCCGGCTCACTTAACCCACGGGTTAAACAAGTTCGAGCGAGGTTGAAGATGGGTTGACCCACAACCCAACAACAACAACACTATTTTTTTTATAACTTTTATTTTTTTTATTATAATTATTTACTACTTCTATTTATTTAGGTTCACAATTTGATATTTTTAAATACTAGAATGTTGATCAATAATATTTGAATAATTTGAATATTAAATTTATTTGTTTGTCAAGTTATATACGTTGATACTTTAATCTTTAACTTCTATTTTTAGAATAGTATTTTGAGAATTAGGTGAACACTTTGATTCCACTATTATAACCCAACCTACCAATCAAATTTAAAATCCATTATAACTAAACCTACCCAATTGCTTCTTCCAATCTCCAGACCGGAAACCACAGCCACACCATCACAATCCTTACCTCAATCACAACCACACAAACCTGAACCACCCATATCCCAGACCATGGCTACTTGTAGCATGCATGGGATCTTTAAGCCAAAACACCAATCTAATTTGATGACAATGGTTACACCATCCCCCTTTCTCGTAACCCAGAAGTTGCCTTGTCCGACTCAAATTGGTAAACTACCATGTTAGAAGAATATTAAAAACAAGACTTGGGAGTTGGTGCTTTGTCCTCTTGATGTAAACATCATTCGCCCTATATGGATCTTTCAACATAAATATAAATTTGATAGCTCTTTTGAGTAGTACAAAGTCTGTCTCATTTTTTATGGTAGGTCCCAACAAGTAAGCGTGGATTGTGAAGAAACATTTAGCCCAATGGTGAAACCAATCACTATTCAAACTATTCTAAACATATTTGTGTCCAAATTGTGGCTCATTCATCAACTAGATGTTAAAAATGCCTTCCTGCATGGTCACCTTCATGAAATTGTTTACATGTATGAACGTTCCTAAGATTCAATCAATCTGCAATATGTGTGTCAGTTGAAGAAATCTTTATATGAACTTAAACAAGACCTACATGCTTGGTATCAACAGTTTGTTGATTTTGTCTCCACTATTGGTTTTTCACATAGCAAATATGATCATTCTTTATTTATTTATCAACAAGGAAATGACATGGCATACATACTCCTTTATGTTGATGACAGTATTCTCACTACATTCCCCAATGTTCTTCGCCAATCTATAATGTCACAACTTACTTCTGAATTTGATATGAAGGATTTGGGATCTCAAGTTATTTCTTGGGAATAGGAGTTACGCAACATGCAAATATATTATTTCTTTGTCAAAGAAAATATGCATAAGAGATTATTAAACGAAGTGGCATGACTTCTTGTAAACCTACAACCACGCCAATGTGCACTAAGGCTAAACTCATTATCTATTCAAGATCTTCCTACAAAAATCCCACCCATTATCGTAATTTAGCAGGAGCTTTGTAATATCTTACATTCACAAGACCAGATATATCTTATATTGTGCAACAAATTTGTTTACATATGCATGACGCAGAGGATGAACATATGAATGCTCTTAAACGCATCATGTGATACATTCATGGAACTCATGATTATGAATTACATCTTTACAAGTCTACAGTCTCAGGTCTCATCTCTTACATTGATGCTAATTGGGATGGATGCCCAGATACCTGATGTTTCGTGTAACATCCCTAAGGAATATTACTGATATAAAATAAATAAAATTCGAAATTTCATTAAATTCCACATTGAATGTGAACTATTTCCCAAAAAACACGGGAAATTTTAAAACTTTAACAATTAAAATCCATAAATCCAAGAATCCATGATTTATAAAAACTGGAATAAAAGTCAACGGCTCCTGTCGGGTTTACATAATATTCTCAAAAACAAAATAGTAAACGTATACATATGTATCTACAAAACATCCCATGCTAGCCCTCGCTCCGAGTCTAAGCATCTCCTGGCCCACCTGTCACATCATTTGCTCCCGGATAACAAGTTATCCGATTATCGCCACACACACACAGAAAGGGTGAGCTATGCACAATATATAAATAAAACATGAATATAATTATATTTCCCAACCCAAAAGAACATAATTAACTTCATAATTTCCAAATCACCCAAACCATGACCTCATAGTCCTTCATGAGTCATATGCATGAACTAGGTTTTGAGACTTTCCTGTGCTCCCACGAAACTAACTCATTCGTGGTCCAACCCTATGAGCCTATCCCGCTCATAGTCCTGCCCTACAGACTCCTCGCCTATAGTATAAACATCCAAGTCTCACACTTGGAGCACGCACACAATCACCATACTATGGACTCCTCGCCCAATAGTAGCCGACGGGAACATCACAGTTCCTTGCCCATTGTGCGCCCGACACATGCAATCACCATACTAAGGACTCCTCGCCCATTAGTAGCCGACGGAAACTCAACCAGTTCCATGCCCATCATGTGTCCAACCACCGAGCACATCCCAGACCCCTATTGGACTTAGTCCTTCAAGCCCAGACATCACACCACTTGCATATACAATCTAAACTTGGTATAAACAACCAAAACGCACTCACAAGCACATGTAAAACATAGCAACTCACATCAACTGGCTTAAGCCAGGGACACTCGCCCAAGCTAAGCCTCTAGCCTCGCTTAGGCTAGCTCACCTCGCCTGAGCGAGCTTAAAATAGTTACCTCAGCACGTTATCTCGCCTAGGCGAGATCCCCTCGCCTGGGAGACTCACACTTTCGCCCAACAACAAACAAACCTCGCCTAGACGAGAAAACGACAAAACCAACATGAACACACTTCGAGAACTCGCTTAGGCGAACCACTCTCGCCTAAGCGAGAGTGTCAGTCGCTCAAAATCCAAAGCCTCTCGCCTTGGTGAGAAATCGCGCTCAAACCTCCAAGTTCTCCTCGCGAACTCGCTTAGGCGAGTGCCTCTCGCCTGAGCAGGCGAGAGACTATGTCGCTCAAAACCTCTCCTGGGTCGCCTAGGCGAGACCCACGAATCAGAGCTCAACATGAGACTCTACAATTCTCGCTTAGGCGAGGTGGACCCGCTTGAGCGAGACTTGCAGGGTTTCGAGTCTGATCACGCATCCACTTCGCCAAAACCATACCAAAATACTAACCAAACGCTACCAACACAATGTAATGGAAAACAAACATCAGAACAAGCATTATCTCCAATTAAGCTACCAAAACACAATACTTAGGATTCCACAACCATTCCATACCTAAAACCCTCATTCCCAAAATATATAATGCATTACAGGATTATGTGCACAACATCAATTAATTAAGCTTTCTATCACCACACATAATGTACGAATTTCATGCCAACAGAAATCAATTGAAAACAGAATTGAACCAAAAACCATAACACATGTCAATCAATTTAAGAGCATAAGGACAGCTCCCCTAACCTGTCAATCTTTGCTTCCAAAGGTTGCCTAATCCCTGACTTTGTGATTGCTAGAACCCTCCCTTTTTGCTCTCTCAACCACCACCGCTTTGCTCTTAATCCCGTTTAGCTTTCGCACTCAAAACTCGTAATCCTTTCTCACTCAAATTTTCAGACTTCCAAAATCCTTCTAATGGCCTAATTCTCCCTTTTTATATGACTCCCAATTGTGGTAAAAAAGAATAAAACGAAAATTGACTTTTTAATGCCTATTATTACCTTTCATAAGCTATTATGGACTATTTTTTCCAACTCCCTTAATTTGCTCTCATCAAGGTTTGAACCCGTGACCTTCCACCCATAATGCCAAAGTACAACCACTATGCCAATTCACATTTGATGATACACACAATCAACATATGTTTACATTTCCAACTCCACACTCTTACATATTATTAAAAAAAATCATAAAACAACAACACGAAATTGGCATACATAGGACTCGAACCCAAGTCCTCTCACATAACCAAAGTACTCTCAACCACTTAAGCTAGTACTTTTCCACATCACATTAGACAACAATTAATGCCATAAAGGCGTCTTCTACCCGCATTTATTAATTAATTAATTATTTAATTAATTAATTTTCCCGGGTCTTACATTCTGCCTCTGGATGTTGTGTTTTTCTTGGTGACAACTTGATCTCCTAGTCCTCTAAATGTCAACCTACTTTCTCTCAATCTATTACTGAAGTTGAATATTGAGGGGTTGCTAATGTTGTCTCCGAATCTTGTTGGAATCGAAACCTTCTTTTAGAACTACATTTTCCGATTCCCAAAGCTACATTGGTTAATTATGATAATCTTACTGCAATATCTCCTGGGCAATCTCGTCCAACATTAGCGCAATAAACATATTGAAATGGACATCCACTCTATACGTTAGAAAGTTGCTAAAGGACATGTTTGTGTTCTTCATGTATGTCACACTATCAAATTGTTGACATCTACACTAAAGGACTATCACACATCCTCTTTGATGATTTCCGAGCCAATCTCAACGTCCGACCACCTCCTGCTTCGATTGAGGGGGTTTGTTAGATTATGCAGTGAATATCTGCATAATCTTTTATTACTAATATGCAAATAAATGAGATTATATTTGCATAATCTTTTATTACTAATAGATTATACATTTAATTAGAGCCTAATTTCTCTTATGTACTCATGTATATATTTCACCAATAAATGATAACAAGGCACGCATAATCTCTTACAAGAAAAATATTATGCATAATATTTTTATTACTAGTAGATTATACATTTAATTAGAGTCTAATTTCTCTTATGTACTCATGTATATATTTCACCAATGAACGATAGCAAGGCACACATAATCTCTTACAAGAAAAATATTGTGCATAATATCAAGCATGTTGGTAGGATGATAAAGTAGAGAGCCTATCATACATTTATAAATTGTTTGATCTACTTTCTTTCCATTTTTTTCCTTCCAAGGACTTTAAATGTATGCATCGATGTCTTCATAGGTTTTTCACTTGACATGTTGAATTTCTCCAAATGTCCTCAATATATTTTGTTGATGGATGATGTTCTTTTCTCTTTGCTTGATATGAAATTTGATAAAGAACTTGAGCTCACCCATCATATTGTTGGGAAACACACACTAAGAAAATATTATCCTCAAGCATAAGCACACACAAATAAGAGTATAAATATAAATAAAAGCACACAGTAAATTTACCGTGGTTCGACTCCTTAAGGCTACATCACAAATACTCAACAAAAAGTATTATCACTTAAAGTGCAATTTTTCTAGCAAAAATTGCAAACCTTCGTACATTTTTTATGGACAAAACTGCAAACCTTTCAATAACACACAACTACCCAAGCCCCTTATACACCCAAGAGACTTTCATACACTTTTTATTGACAAAACTGCAAGCCCTTCAATGACACATGACTACTCAAGCTCCCTATACACCCAAGAGACTTATTGAGTTGGGGTGTTAACTCTTAAATCAACTCATCACTTTCATAGTAGTTTCCTACTTTTTCTTTCTTCCCTTTAGTCAATGTGGGACTTTGGTAAATACCCACCTCAAAACAACATATTCCCCCTTCACCAAAAGTCTCACATATCATCTCCATCATTGACTACATTTGTAGAATGAGTACTCTTAGATTTCCCTATCATTCATTCCATTTGTTGCAAGTCCTTTTTGAATTCTCGACATTTAACTTGTACGTGATCAAACTCTCCACAATAATGTCATTGAACATTAGTAAAATCTTTCGGTTGAAATTTACCTTGTTGGTAACCATATTTATTTTTTTGGCTCACCTTTAGTTACTATCAATTAACTATCTTTTGAACTTTGATCATCACCCATCATTTGTTGACCCTCCTTCAACGATCTCACCACATCATCTAGTCCCAATGTACTTTTCCCAACTAGAATTGACTACACTAGTGACTTATAAGACTTGGGCAGTGATGCTAACAAAAGTAATGATTGTTCCTCATCTTTAATCTTTAATACTCTTATCTCCTACATTCATATGTATGGATATTAATTCATTGAACTTATTAATATGATCAAACACATTACCTCCATCTTCCATCTTCAATGAGTATAAGTCTATTTTCATCATCAATCAATTGGTGAGAGATGTTGATGCAAACTTACTTCCAACAAATTCCATAAGTTCCTTGGAGAGGCCTCTCTCAACATAGTCACTTTAATTTGATGAGCTAATACCAATATAATTGTGCTCACTGTTTTTTTATTGTATTCCACTTTTAAAAAAATGATCAAAACTAACCTCTTTCCAAAAAGAACCCATGTAATGTTGACTTTGCTCAACACTTCAAATTGTTCCTCTTCCTCTCTTGATCAGAACCTCGACTTGGATACCAATATACCAATATTGGGAAACAAAGACTAAGAAAATAATATCCTAAAGTGGAAGCATACACACAAATAAGAGTAGAAATATAAATAAAAGCACACAAGAAATTTAACGTGGTTCGGCACCTCAAGGCCTACATCCACAAATACTTAATAAAAAGTATTATCACTTAAAGTGCAATTTTTCTAGCAAAAATTGCAAACCTTCATACATTTTTTATGGACAAAACTTCAAACCCTTTAATGACACAACTATCCAAGCCCCCATACACCCAAGAGACTTACTGAGTTATGATGTTAACTCTCAAATCAACTCATCACTTTTATAGTAGTTTCCTACCTTTTCTTTCTTCAATTTAGTCAATGTGGGATTTTGGTGAATACCTACCTCAAAACAACACATATCCATCTTGAACTTTCCCTACATGAACTAAAAACTCTTTGTAAAGGAACTCGTTAGTAACACCAAATATTATGTCACCAACATATACTTGGACAATAATAAAGTTATTTATGCTCTTGTCGAAATAAGCTTGTATCAACCTTTCATTTTTTGAAACTATTTTCTAAAAGAAAAATTTTCAAATATGTCATACCAAGTTCCAGGAGCTTACTTAAGACCATACAAATCCTTTTTAAGCTTGAAAGCATAGTCTTATTTAGAAACGTCTTTGAAATCTAGAGGTTGTTTAGCAAAACTTCCCCTTTCATTCAATCATCTAGAAAATCACTTTTAGCATATATTTGATAAAGCTTGTTTTTAAAAGCAATAATAAAATCATTATTGCTTCAAGCCGTGCAACTAAAGAAAAAAAGTTTTGATAAAATCTATACTTTCTTACTTATTGTAGCCCTATGCTACCCATTTGACTTTATTTCTTATCACTTTTTCATCTTTATCGAGCTAAGCTTGTTACCAAAGACCCATCTTGTCCCATTCACACTTTAATTAAATGGAGAAGGCACCAAAGTTTAGGCATAATTTCTAGTGAAATGGTTTAGTTCTTCCTCTGTGACTATAGTCTAGTCTTTATCTGTTAAAGTCTCTTCTATGTTTTTGGTTCAATCTAAGACATCAAATCCATAATAACTTCGTCTTTGAAATAAGATCTGGTTTTGATATTATCATTTGGCGGATTGAGCACTTACCATTAGGTCAAAAGTTATAGCTTATAGTCAAGTGCAACTTTTTTTACTTAAGAACACAACAATAGGAACGTCATGGTTTAATTGTAAAACTCACCTCTATCATGGAATAATTAATGCTCCAAACAACATAATTTCTCTTTCTTAAGATTTGAACTTGAGGATGAAGTGAAATATATCTCTACTCTCTCTTAGGGGTTTGCTTAAATCGAGAAGGATCTTAAAATTAAGATGAGAATTTTATATTTTTATTAAATTTTTGTTGGTATTTGGTTTTATATTCTTTGTACTTAATATGTTTTTATGAATATTATTTTTTATTAGCTAATTAGATGTAATTAGATGTCTCATTTAATGGGTCTACTTAAGATGGACTTAGTAGCTTAAACTATGATTAGAAACTTTTTTTTAGCTTTTAAAATAGAACTTTCAATTCTTATGTTTGATTTTTTTTATTAAAAGAAGTTAATTTTTTTCAACCTATCTAATTGTAACTAGAGATGACAAATAAACCCGTCCCTGTAGGTATTGCCCGAACTCGTCTCCGTTTTGACGGAGAATCCCCGCATTGACTGGGTATGGGTATGGATATGGGGAATCCCCAACTTTTTCAACTGGGTATGGGGATGTACATATCCCCGTCATAATACCCGTCCCCGCCATATCTCGTCATCATTTAAATTATTAAAATATTCACAATTAATTAAATAACCCTATATATATATATATATATATATATTTTTTAATTTTTTATTTCTTATAATTATTTTTTTTTTCATGAAACTCATTGGCATCTCCAATATATTTTTCATCTTATCATAACATTTATATAATTATGTTAAAATGATGTATGTCAATTAAAAAAAAATTATGTCTCATATTTGAATATTTCTATTATTTTTTAATATTTTTATTTATTGTATATTTTCCTTTCACATGAGTATGTTTAATACTCTCAATTTAAGTGTTTAATAGCATAAACATTTCATTTACTAAGTAATATAAAAAAAATTCTTTACTTATTTTTATTAATTTTTGTTTCATTTGAATAACTCTTTTGTTTTGCTAAAACAATTATTTCTCAACCATTGAGTATATATGTTGATATTTGAAAAGTGATTTTAGATGTCTAAGGTATTTTTCATCTTATCATACCCTTAATTATACATTTGTTTTCCTTTGTGCGATTTCTTTCAATAGTTTCCAAGACATACATTTGTTAATTTTTTAATATTTTTATTTGTTGTTTATTTTCATCATGTAGAATACTATTTCAGTTTATTTTATCTAATTATTTTTTATTTTCTAACTCATTATATCAATCATACTGTAATTTTTTACTATAAATAACTTTTCTTTACTACAATATCAAAATTTAATGTAATTGCCATGAATATTTTTTATCACCATCCAACATATATTGGAGTTCAAAAGATACAATATCCATATTAAATTTTTTTTATTATGTTTATTATTTGTTATTTGCGTCTTTTTGATTAAGTAATGTATTATCATTTTTATTAGTGTATACAAAAAGAGATTCATTAGAATTTAAAAAATTGAAGTAAACAAACATTTAAAATATATTTTAATTTGAATATTTGTTTTTCTTTAAATTTTTTAAAAATATTTTTAAATTTCATTAATGTTTGCAGTTTGCAAATTTAATAAATGTTTTAGTTCTCATGAAATTTTATTTGGTATTCCAATCTAAAATGTAAACAATTATAATTTATTTCAAAATTTTTGATATCGAAGAAACAAACATCCTCCTAATATTGAATATTTGATAATATTATGTTTCCTTTACCGTAATTTTTTATTATTTTATAAAAATTAATTAAAATTTATATTGAAGTAGTAAGGAAACGGGTATGAATATGGGTACGAGATTATACTCGTTACCCGGTGGGGATGAGGGTGAGATAAAACTTGAATACCCGTTGGATTTGGGTATGGGGATGAGGATAAATTGTTTTACAGAAATGGGTATGGGATAGTGAAACTCGTTCCCGCCCCATCTGGTTGCCATCCCTAATTGTAACTGCATTGCATTATCATTCATTATTATAACATTTTTCTCATTTCTATATCCTTTCACATGTTTTATCTTTATTATCCTTGGTGAAAATTGTTGAAGATAATTCATTAAGTTGGATTAAATTAGATATTCATCGTTTTTTTTATCAATTTTTTATTAAAAATAAAAATCTCTATTTCACTCTTCATAATTTTTTTAAAAATATTGTCTTTAATTTTTTTTATTAAACAAATCTTATAATTAATTTTCTTTCTGATCAAATAATAATATAACTAATCACTTTAGATTAGGTAATTGAATTTACATCAATTTATCAATTTATTACTTGCAACATATCAATACACTTACAAAAGAGTCGTCAAATTAATCATGTCATTATCAGAAACTTACATAATATAATAGTTTGTTTTATTCATACTTATTCTTAATAATTTTAAACAGTTTAAATTTTTGCAATTCTTTAATTTTGAGTTGAATTTCATTAGTTCTCTTACCAATTGATGTGATAGATTGTAAGTAATTGACCACTTTGTGAAAGATCACTCATTCATACTCTATATGAGGTTCCATCACTAGAGCAATTGTACATTATAAGAATTGTTGATAACAAGTTCACATCTTCACAATGAGTGAGTTATTTATTCACTAGGAAAAAAATTAAGAATTGTTAACAATGTGTTTTCAAATGTTATGGAGAAAAGTATTGTTTCCGAGTATCTTATAAATCTTTACAAAGAGAAATACATTATTTCTGAGACTTACTATTTCACACACACAAAAAATTACATAATTCAATTTAGGCCCTTATTTTTTGTTTAAAATTTATCCTGTTTCACAAGTTTTCTTGAATTGGCCCATTAACCTAATTCAAGGCCTATATATCCAACTAACGTTAATGAAGACTGATAATTACAAACAACATTTGAAGTATAAAAATAATTATATACATTATCATAGTTAATAAGATGAAAAAAAATGATAAATTCTATTAATGTTAAAAATGATGAATTTAACAAATTTTCATATTAAATATTAGAATCAACACAAAATATATATTAACATCCTTATTATCAATTTGACAGTTGTTATTGTCAAAAAAAATATATTAATTTATTTAAAAAGTAATTAAATTAGAAATACTAAAATTAGTGTGATTAATTAAAAAGAATGTTAATGAAACAAAAGAGGTATTAAACTCTTAATTCTTTAAAATAATGATAAAAATTTATGGTGTTACTCTCCATGTAGAAGGAAATGTATGATGGATGAGGTGATGTAATAAAGATTAATCCTTGTAGTACTATAAATGCGCCTCACATCTTTATATAAAGAAAGAACGAAAGCGTGCCTCGTATCTGAAAAGGCTAAATCTAGGTAAGAAAAAAGACAAAAATAGTTTTTGCCTAAAATTGCAAAAGGGAACTCAGAAACAGAACGTCATATTTTTGTTTTATTTTTTCCATTTTAACCAAAAATATTCTTCAACTCTCATACTTTTTATCATGGTTTTTCTATTTATTATTAAAGAATAATAATGTAATTTCATCAAAATTTTCCACCAGAGAAATTTTGGAACACCTCTGTTTTTTGTTTTTTTGTTTTCTAAACCAAAAGCACATTCTGTGAAATCAATGTTTCTCAAATAGATAAGATCACCATAAATGTCAAAGTAGTCTCTCACATATTAAAATAACTTCTTTCATTCTATCAATAAATATATTAGGTTTATCCGTTTCAAATATAAAATATATTCATTTTTTAAATAAATTAATGTTTTATTAAAAAATAAAAACAAAAAAAAGAATTTTTTCTTTAAAGATCAAAACTGTAACAACTGTAAAAAGAAAAAAAAAATAGAATACTATGTACAATCCCTATTATATTTTTCTTACAATCATACCATTAATATATATATATATAGCATAGTATGATAAATCACCTTTAGATAGATGTTCCATTTCATCAAATTCTCTTTTTCTGTAAGAAAGTTTAATTTTATATAAAATAATCGAAACTCAATACCATTTAGACCAATACCTTTTATTATAATTACCTTAAAAATTATTAGTAAAAAGGAAAAAAATGTAAAATAATTTTTATGAAGAAAATACAATCAGATGTTTGTGGATGAACAGTTATACACGTACACTCTTATTTTTATAGAGTATTATGTTGACATAAGTTATATTTATTTGACACCAATCTTTTTCTAAGCAAAAGATATTGAAAATAAAGATGTAAAAAAGGAGAGTAACTTGTGTCAAGATTATTTTATATATATTTATTAAATAGGTAAAATTAGTAATGAAGAAAAAAAAAAGGTGTTGGGAAAGCAGCAAAGTAAAGAAGGTGAAACCAAAGGATTTTGGATTTGTTGAAGTGGTCCCCCAAAGCGAAGAGAAGAGAGGCTAAAAAAATTGATGGAACCCCTAAGCTCACGTGTAGGGTTCAATGCACTTACGGACCGTAATAATGTAAAAAACCATCATTAGCAGTGCAGGGATTGGTATTATGCGAAATCATTGTAAATGACCTCAGAAAAAGAAGTAATGGAAGCTTTCAAATATTCATCAAATCATGCCATTTATCTTTCTTTCTTCTTCCACACACGCTCACCCATCATCAGCACACACATAACAAAATTCAAACCCTTTCACGTGTGTGTCTTCGTTTTCCCTCTTCTTTCTCACTGTCTCATGCAATCATCTCTCTCAAAAAAAAAAATTATTTTTTAGTGTAAAAATAATAAAGATGCCTCATTACCACGCTGCATAATTGTAATTATAGACAAGGTATATGATGATGGTGGGTATTGATGAGTGCCAGTTATTTCTGTGGCCATGCAAATATTGTAAATATTTACCACTGTCATACTCATTTATGAAAAAACTAACCACCCTTAAATCATGAATGAATAAACTATTAAATGGGACTTTGCCATCATTGTTTCATTCTGACCAGATTTACCACACCCTTTTTATTAGATTCACACAACCAGCATTTAATCCAATTTACTGTCTCTGTTTTGTGCTTATGTCTTGCTTCTTTGGAGATAGATAAGATACCCTTTTTTGCTTCTTTCACTGCCACCGTCATTATTATTATTTTTATTGTTATCTCACAAGTTGAATGCAATATTGACCGAGCACATGTTTGTGTAGTGAAGGTGTTTGAAGAAATGATGGGGTAGGAACTCATGAGGCTACTACTTTTTGTTGAGCAGAGGAAGCTCTTAGCCGCAGCTATATCGCCGTTACAAAACGCAAAAGATATAGATGGGGTACTCATTTCATTCACACTAAATCAATTATGCTTCACCAATCACTACTGCTACTAATTACAAACAAATTTTACTCCAATTCCTCAAACTAAACTAACCACACTGTGGTAAAAGAAACCAATAATTTAGAACTAACCATCACAGATCATCAATGTTGGAAAATCATCATCATGGTTGTGCTCATAAATTTCCTATTCTAATGAGAAGAATATGAAAAAATTAAAGAGTGAAACTTTTCTTTTTTTATCATGTAAAGTTCATATGGGTTTGGTAATCTCAAGGGAAGCCTCTGTATGAAAGGTGTTTATTAAGATATTTGCTTTCAATAATATTATTATATCAATAGCAGAATTAAACTTATGTTTGTAAAATACGATAATAGTCTTCTGAGTCATATCTTAAAATTAATTTCAACCAAGAGTTACATTAAAAAAAAAAAAACTAAACTACTAAAATGCTATTTTAAGTTGTGATATATATAAACAAGTTGTGAATGATAAAATATATAAATATTTTAAGTAATTATATGATTTTTTTTTCATTCTAAAATAAGAAATTCATTTAATAAATATATATAAAATATAGTTTTTAATTTAAAATTAACATGTTTTCACACAACTTAAATTTTTCAGTGATATGTATATAAAATTGATTACCTAATTTCAATGTGTAACAATCCTATTTTTTTAAGCAAAATTATAGATCATATTTTAACATCTTAGAAATATCATCAATTATAATTAAACTTAGTTTTATTACACTTCTTAAACTAGAAAAAGTTAGGTTCTAAAAATGTGATCAACATAATTCATATCTCAAAAATGTGAACTAAGAGCTTAATACATTTTGTTCAAAAGACTATAAAAAAACAACATATAACATATTTCTATACTACTCCATTAGTAACTCGTTCCAATTATAATGTTACTATCGTCATCAGCTCCTATATTTAAAATACGATCGTCACACAAAAAAATAAATAAAAGACACACAAAATTGCAAGGGTAAGTTAATTATCAAAGAAATGAAATCCAATTCAACAATTCTATAATTTTCACACACAAAAAATTGTCAAAATAAATCCTTGGGATGCATAAAATAAAAATCAGTCAAATATCAAAGTAAAAAGTAATATCTAGATTCAATATTTCGGAAGACTAATGTACTGAATGGACCCATGAGACTTTGCACATGTCAACCCGTCATCTCTTCCTTCTTTACAACTTTTTGTCACGAGTAACTTATACATTTCACCAGTACTGACATGGTTAACTTCACTAGTCTCATAAGTATGACTCTCTTTCATATCATACCTTTTGCCAAGTGAAACCTCATTTGACTTTCATCACCTAGTTATCTTTGTCTATATGAGTTAGATACTAGTAGAGTCAGGATAGTCCCACATAAAAAATTCCCTTTAATACACTTCAACTTACCCTAGATTAGCATTTTTTTCTTAGAAATAACTAATTTGACAACCCAAACACACTAAATCTTCACAATTTACTCATACAATATCAAGCATAACTCAACATAATTGGTAGCATACAAAGAAACTATTTAGTAACATATAAACCATTTCTAATAAAAATAATTTTAGGACATTAAATAATCACATAAATATACTACTTTCTTTATATATATATAAACATCGTGCCACATTCAATACTACATTATTCGATGCATTCTCCCATCTCTACTTTTTACACACCATGAGGATTATCAATTTAAGCATGTATCTAATTAATTCATCAATTTTATAAGAATCGCTATACCACAATAATACATTCCATCTTTCAAATACCAGTGATAAGGTTACTATAACATCATCAAGGTCACACTCATTCTTTACTTTTCTTATAGCCCAGTTCTTCTTTAACCCCTTCATGCAATATCATATTTCCAATATTTCTTTCACAACTAATTTTTCTATTTCAACTGTTTTCCAACATCATATATTTATACTCCCAGAATTCAAATCAAACACATTATTCAAATTTTTATAACTTTCTCTATTCATAAAAGACCATACCACTAACATTATTCATCAAACTCACTCTTCTCACAAATATTCTCAGCTTTACATTAAAAAGCAATCACACTATTTGTACCACAGTTTTTGAATTTAACTATAAAACATTAAAGTTTCCAAAAAGATTAGTTTCCCTTACTTTGATAAAAATTTTCTAACTCTGCTCTCATCTCTTAAACAACGTCACACATTATTCATCAAACCCACTCTTCTCACAAGTATTCTCAGCTTTACATAAACAAGCAATCACACTATTTGTACCACCGTTTTTTAATTTAGCTATAAAACATTAAAGTTTTTAAAAAGATTAGCTTCTCTTACTTGATAAAGTTTATCTAACTCTGCTCTCATCCCTTAAGCAACGTCACACAAAAATCACTATCTTCAAAATCAAATGTCAAATGTCCGATAAACGATTAAGGCAAAATTTTCAGATCATAAACAAAGAGAAATTCATTAGAAACGAAAGAGGCTAAATATGAACTTGTATGTAAAGGAAAACGGGTTGCTCTTAGAGAATGAGTAAAATTTTCGAACTCACCATTAAGAGAAATTGACCTGAGGGTTTTGATAGAGTTTTTCATGTAAATTACTCTAGTAGTGTTGAATTTTCAAAAAGGATGGAAGCTGATGATAGAACTCTATCCTTTCATTGTAGTTTTTCTTTTTAATATAACCATTTTATTGTAGATACTTTAAATAATATGAGTATATATGTTATAGAAGACACCAATAAAATTAAATAATTAAAAACATTCTAAATTTATTCGACTTATAGAAAGTGAGAATAGTGAGAAACAAAATAATTGAAAGCACACCGTTTGTGAACTAAAATGCTATGGATTTTGTTGTACCAAATAAATGAGAGTACAATGATAGACCAATAACTAATTTACATCTCACATCCCACTATGTAATCATAATTTTAGTCTTGGTCATCTTATCCTTCAATATATATTAGGTTATTTAATAAACTAGTTAGTTAAAAAAAATTAGCTTATAATTAATAAATTAATGTTTATATGATAACCTATTTATTAATAATAAAATTTTACTTAGTTGATAACTATGAAAAAAATACAAATAATATGATTATATAAAGTTTATTATATATAATTTGTGTTTTTAAATAAAAATTTATTATTATGTAATTATGTTTTTAAATTTTTAACATAATTAACTAGTAATTTTATTTACCTTTTAAAAGTTATATATATTTTAGTGACTTCAAAAATAATTTAAATATATTATTTAAATGATAATGAGTATTAACTAAATTTTCTTTTAGGAATTTAATTTTTTTAATTTATAAAATTGAATTATTGATTCTGTTCTTGTATGGTTGGAATCAAGCGATCTCAAGAGCCTTTAGTCTTCTTTCTCCTTCCCTCCTTTCCTTATCATTGACTCTGATCCATCACCGGGAGTGGGGTATCTGCAAGCACTCTGATGCTTAAGTCAGAAATAATCTGATATCCGATATGAATTCAAGATTAGACACCTCTGTTAGTCATTGAATCGTTTCTTATATTACCTGACATCACTCCCGACTTTATTACCTACAGGGCGGTTTTCTTCTTTCATTAAGCACTAAGGAATCAAATGAATGTCATAACTATCCCAGACCTTAGTATAGTAACATTTCCAAATTCCAATTGATGTTGAGCCTTTGAGTTTTTGGACCTGTATGTTATCTCTTCCATCACTGGAAAGATCCTCCCCTCTGCACCACCAGTCCAAGATGTACCCGGCCCTTTAGGCTGAGATATGCATGTTGCCTTGTTGGGCCTTGGAACGCACATTGCCCACAGTGGCCCGGATGTACACGGACACTAGGCCGAGATGTACGCGTTCATCCACACCAAGCTGGGTCCATCCTCTTTTCTCCCTATCTCCTTTGATAAATGCGTCTTAATTTGAACAACATCCTCTCCGGCTGTGCACGTGTCCGGGTACATCTCTCCCACGCTTCCCTACTGTACTAATTAGTGGGACATACATGGACACCCTATACAGATTCATTGGTTCTTTTATAATTTTTATTATCTATAGTTTTTACATAAAATTATTTAATAAATATTTTAATTTTTAATATTAAATTATTTTTAAAATAGATTGCACAAAATTTAAAATATATATATATATATATATATATATAGTTATTTAATATTTTTTTTAACTTATGAGGAACTGAGTAATTTAATATAATTGAATATAAGTTTATTTAATCATTACAATAATAACTTAATATATTTTAGAAATATTAGTTTTTTTATTTTGAATTAAATAATTTTTTGTAACTCCCAAATTTCAAAGTATTAATTTAAATATTATAGAATAAACAAATTTTGATTTTAGATGTAAATGTTTTTTCAATGTCAATTATTACTTATTTTGATTCCAGTAGTTTAGTGTAAAATATATAAACACAATCTCTTTCAGAAATCTATATTTTTGTTTGGAAGTATCAAATTTGTCATCATACATGTATGATCTTCCTCTAAACAGATAAATCATGAGTGTCATTGATAATATAAATAAAATAAAATGTATATTTAGAGAAATGAAAAATAATAATTTTTTATATAAGGTAGGATAGAAATTAAAAATATATTTAAACTCTAAAAAAAAAGTTATGTTTCTAACATTTTTCTTAAGTAGTATGATTATTATGTAAGGTACAGACATACTTTTAGCATTCAGGAAATATACTCCATGTTTACAATTGAATCATTATATTGAAGATTAAAATATCATTTTGACCTATTAATTATATTTTCATTTCTATATGCTCATATATAATTATATAACAAAATTTAAACAAATTACAAAAATTCAAAATAATTATTTATAGTAATTTTCAATTAACCAAAACTAAAATAAATATTAATTTATTTCCTAGTTATATATTGATAAATAGTTTAATTTGTTTCTCTCTTTTTTTTCTTTGTTTAAACATATTTTTAAATTTTATAAAATGAGTAAAATTTACATATATTGGACAAACGAGTTAATGTCATTAGGATAGTTACCTTTCATCAAATACATAAAAATTTAACAACCTAAAATCCACTTCTGCATTTTATAATCTTACAAAAATGTGCAAATTTTATTCCTAAAAAAATCAACTTTATATTTAATACTTCATTTTCTCAAAATTAAAATAATTTTATTTCACCTTAATATATACTTTAATTAGTAAAAATATTTTATAGTGATGAAACTATTAAAAAATAAAAAATATATTTCACCAAAAGTTGATAAATATCACATTAAAATAGTAACTAAAATTAATAATTTCAAATATTTTAAAAATAATATATAACTGCTTATCATAATTCTAAATTAAATTTAGTCTTTTTTTTGAAAAGCTAAAACATCATTATAATAATAATAATAATAATTTTCATTAATAATAATAATAATAATAATTTTCATTAATAATAATAATAATAATAACATGTTGTGAGTGTTATTTTTTTATAATAATAAATTACAATTTTATTATAAGTAGTTTTTATTTATTTTATAATAAATGTTTTTATTATAAATCATTATTTAGTTTAAAATAATTAAATAAAAAGAATTTAAAAAATGAAGTTAATAAAATAATTGTTTTAATTTAAAATTTTATTAAAAGATAAAATTAATATATAAAAATTAATTAAGCAAACTTGTTATCTAGAATGAGTTAGGGTTTAAAATTAATATATAAAAATTGATTGACTGGAAACATCAACAAACTTCATCATTAATTTTTTTATGGGTGAAATATAAGAAGAAAAATAAATTAATGTTTAGAGCTAAATAGTAATTTATATATAAAATAAGTTATTAAATTTTTTTAAATTTTTTTTTTAATTTATGTAAAAGATAGTTTTAGTTTAGAAAAACTTATTTTATTTCCCGTACTAAAAGTAGGTGAAATTTTTGAAGGAGTGAAAAACATAACTGAAACCTTGCAGATTAATTTTGTACAAGGGTTTTAATGTAATTTGAATTCAGGTATATTTAAATAATTGAAAAATCTCTACAATCTAATTTCAATCAAAGATTTGGTGTTGACTTTGTGTGAAATTAGTTTCTACTTTCAAAACAAAGAACATTCATACAATATCTGATTTGCATGTTATTGTTTAAAATTGCATTAAAAAGTAGTCAATTAAGTTTTTCAATAAAAAATAATCATCAACAAAGCTAATATACTTCATATCAATATTTTTAGAATGAAATAAATTATTAAACAAATAAAAATATTAGTTCAAGATCCAGTGTTCAACCCATACTAATAACAAGTGAATAAAACAATAAAATAATATTAAAGAAATGTTTTATGTCTAAAATACTAGAAAAACTAAAAATAAAACAACAATGCATAAATTTTTAACTTTATATATAATATAATAATAAATTTAGGAGATATAATGAATTAAATTTGAAAAAGTAAAATATGTAAATTGAGGTCAAACTAACATCTCTAAAATAGTTTATAGTGGTTGTGTAATATGTAATCTACTTTTCTTCTAAAATAATTTTTATAAAGTAAAACAATTCAATATTTTTCTAATTTTTTTTTGACATATTGGCGTGTCTATGATTTCTTTTCAAAAAAGACAATCTACATAGATTCACATTTGAATTTTAAATATATAAGGAGACGTTAGAATTCTATTTTCATATCTTTCTTATGTTTTTATTGATTTGAGCTCGAGCTTAAGATAATTTTTTAGAGGTTAATTTTTTTCTAATTTTATTTACATATCAATAATTTAGTATATTCTCGTCATCTCCAAATACACAAATTTTGATAAGAACATATATACTTAATCTCTCAATGATATGGAGACTCATCCTTTCAAAAAATTGTTTTAATGTTTCTACCATTTATTATTTTTAAGATTAATATTTAAAAATAAATAAATAAATATATATGTTTGTTTTGTCTGATAAATTAATTTTACCAAAAAAGTAATATTTTACATAAATTATTAATCTAATTAAAATCATCAATTTAAATACTACAAAATTCACATTTGAATTTAGAATTTTAAAACAAAAAAAAAAAACTAAAAAGCGTGTTAAGGATGAAAGAGTAATTTGAGAAAGAGGCATCCCAGAATTAGATAACATAGATTGATGCAAGCAAAGTCCGAAAGAGGGATTGAAAGGGGGGAGTTGAAGGGGGGCACACCCATCAACTGTTTGACAACTTCACTCACAGAAGAAAAAAAATAGACGCATCCAAAATACCACCATCTGTCAACCATGATGCTTCACGTTTCTACCACTCATAACCCACGAGGCCCAAACTCTCATCCAAACAATTATTATCTCAACCTCATCTCCTTCTTTTGGCAACAAAACCAGTGCTTTACTTAACATACTACCATACACATTTCCTCATAATTATTAGTATTATTATCATTATACATAATAACGTAAAACAAAACACCATCACTGCTTCTAATTAACCTCAATAACCCACCCACAATGTGAATGGAATCTGATTTAAGAAGAGTAACAGTTGATTCTGAAACAGAGCCTGTGCCACTAAAACAACCCTGCTTTAGTATAATCACAATGCTTAACACCCCTCCATCCTTTTCTTTTTTGCCCTTTTTGTGGAACCTTTTTAATGATTTCACATTTAGTTTGTTGAAAAGTTAAAGCACTCTCTCAACCATATAAAAACAAGAAAAGCGAATTAACTCATATCATTTCTTATCATATCTTATGATACACCTACATAAATGAACAAAATCGGGTATGATCACTGAAATGTAAAACTAGGGATATTCATAATTAATATGGGAAACGATGATGGTGAAGAATTAAACACACACAAGTAGCCACTAGTAGTAGCTAAGTAGTGCCGTGCCGTGTAGTGGAGACAAGTCCATAAACAAGTGGCAGTGTTTTCCTTTCTTTCTCTCTCAGGTCTTCACAAAAATCGCCATTTTGAAGAAAAGGAGGAATAACATTACGGTAAGAAGAATGATTACTGCCAACACTTCCCAACACATGAAAATTACAGAAACGAAAGTGTAAATTATGGAGACCTAAAAATAGAAGAACCAGAGCATAAATAAAACAAAAGAGTAATTGATGATAGGGGTGAGGGGGTAAGGAAGGGTGCTGATGGTGGTTTTGGACCCAATCCGAACCATCATTGCATATCTTGGGACGGCCTAGCCCATCATCATTTTACAAACCCTAACTGAAAGCCCCCATTATTGTTCCTTCCACTTTTATTCCCACTCTACCCTCTCTCTCTTAAACCAGATCAGTTTCTTACCAAATTACTTTCGACATAAAGTTAAAGACTCATATCTAAACATACACACTTACTTGTTTCTATGTAATGTAATCTAGATTAAATATATGTGTACCAATCATGTGAAACTATAGTTGGTGCCAAATGTGAATCCTAACCAACATTTTGGGGTGATGAAAGAAGAAGGAACGTACCCTTAAAAAAATACAAAAGCAAAATCAAAGGTAGAGCATCATGATTGGCATGACGCCATAAGCATCATCATAGAAGCCAAACATAAAATCTTTTAGGCTACTAACCGGCCGCCTTCCATGCTTACACATGCATGATTGTTGTGTCAGAGAGAAGAGGGGCACGTCCCCCCACCCTTTCTCTCTTTTTTTTTTTTTTTCTTTTTTTTTTAATTTATCAACATCCTTTGTGTCTGTCTGTCTGTGACTCTCTCTGCTCTTCCTCTCTCTTCTGTGTTTTTTCCTCTATAAATTAACACCCTTTGTTCCCTTTGTCCCTCACTTCCTCATCTCAAAAACTCACCCTTTTCACACTGCTACTCCTTCCACAATCCAGACTCTGCTTTCTCCACCAGACCTTCCCAACCAAAACCACCCTTCTTCAAAAGGTGATCTTTTTCGAAAAGTTCAGGAGGGAAAGACAAGGGGACCCCACCTCTTTCTCTCTCTCTCTCACACACATTATCCATCTTCTTCTTGTTGTGTTGTGCTGTTTGTTTTGTTTTTCCTCGTTACTTTCACAAACAAATGTAGACATGGTATTTTAGGCTGCTGTTGCAAAGTTAGTGTTTTTTGGTTTAGATGTCCGAGTCCGAATCACCTGTACTACTACTACTCTTGGTTGCTTCTTCTAACATAACAAGCCTTTCACATAGTTTGAGGTATCTTAGTTAGTTTCACTCCACCTTGTTTTGTGGAGGGAATGTTTTTGGCCTATCAAACCTTTTTCTCTGTAGATTCTGTTTTCTTTTCTTTTATTTTATTTCTTATTTTATAAGTTTTTTTAAAAGAATAAAAGAGAGAAAAAACACCCTCAATGTTTTCTTTGTCTTTCTCTAGCCATAGCCTTCCATTTATTTATTTCCATTTTACTTTTGGCAACTTTTGGCACTACTGAGGATATTAAAAACCTTTTGGAATGCCTCTTATGTGTGCTTGGAACACCAAGAACTGTGTTTTTTCATAGACATACCAACACACAGAAGATCTTGGTGTACGAAGCTTGTCTCTTTTACGTAGGTAGGACCTTTATCCTTTTCTTCCCTCTTGGGATAGCCGAAAGAAGCCATCTTCTTTTTTTCTGCTTTCAAGTCAGTGCCTCTCTCCCCCCCCTGCATCATCCATCTTCTTTAGTTTTTCAGACAACCCCATATGCTCCATTTATTTTACGAGGTGGTCCAAAAGACTCAATTGTTCTGCCCTCCACCCCCCCTATGCTTTTCCCTGTTCATATTACCTTCTTCTCTTAACTGTCATAATTATATCTACCAAAGCAATTCATAAAGCAACACATTCACTAGCAAGCTTGCATATTCTTCTGTCTTTCTTTTTTTTTTCTCCATTGTGTTATTATTAAGGTCCTTCTGTTCCTTTCTTGTTTCCTTACTTTATATATTTTCTTCTTCTTCTTCTTGTGAATCTACTACCCCTTTGGATTCTTTGCTCCATAGGATCAAACAATAACAATCATTTTCTGGTTTCAGGTTCAGTGCAGGAAAATTTGATCAATGGAGAGGTTGAACTCAAAGCTGTACCTGCAGAACTGTTACATAATGAAAGAGAACGAGAGACTGAGAAAGAAGGCACAGCTTCTTAATCAAGAGAATCAGGCACTGTTGTCTGAGCTCAAACAGAAACTCTCCAAGGGAAATCAGAAAGCTAATGCTTCAAACACCATTCTTGACCTGAGTCTGAGCTCAAGTGGCAGTCAAAATCCTTCTAGTTCCTCAAACTAATGTTCTTAGCCATGAGAAGCATTGTGACCCCTCTAGTGACAGTAATTGTTTTTCCTTTTTTTCTTTTAATCTTTTTGTGTAAAACCAATGTCAGCAGTGTAGTTGTAGTTTCTGTTCCATAGGACAATACTAGCAACCCTCTACCAGGGCACTATTACTTCCATTTCCATGTTTAATCAACTTTTCTTTTTTGGGGGGTTAGATGTGAATTTCTCAAACTACAAGGTTGTAAGATGGTGTTTCAGCTCTATCTGCTAGAAAGGAATATAAACTTATTATATGCTTAGCTCTGATTTTCCATGTTTATACTAACATAACCGATTAACATCATGAAATCCAGTTGATTTTAAAAGATTAATATGGAGAATGGTAATTATTATATGAGCCTCTTCCATGAAGCAAAGTGATAACAGGGATCAATGGTGTCGTGTTGCATGCTTTGTTTTATTCTTTTTCACTTTGCTTGGGAAACAAATAATTTTTGCTCGATATCAAGGTATTAGATAAATAAATAAAGTTTATTGGATAAAAAGAAAACGTGGATAGTGTGTCAGTGAGTCCACATTCAAAGTGAAAAGAAATGTTACATTTTTTTAATGAAAATTAGAAAATGAAAATGAAAATGAAGGGTGACAGAGATGGCTTATCGTTCAGATTCTTTTTGTAAGAGATCTTCTTATCAGAAAAGAAGTGATGAAAAGATTCAGGAATGAAAGTCAATGAGGATTGATTAGAATGTGTGAGGAAGAAACAAAGTAACCCAGAAAATATCAGAGTCCAGGACATGACATTGTCAATGCCTCCTACGGTTGACTGTAACGTTGATGCAGATCGTGTTATTATGATTAGTAGGTCAAATAAGTCTTAAAAATTATGTATAATTACCAAATATTAGTATTAAGAGTATTTTCATCCCATTCAGAAAAATAAAGCTCCCTTCTCTATTTATTTACCCCCCTTAAGTACATTATACCATTAAACCTATTTTTTATTTATTTATTTTTGCCTTTTTTAACTTCAAACAATTTTTATATTCAATCTATTAATGTTAAAAATATTATTAACTAAGTCTTAGAAATAGCGGGAAATTTATTTTATATAGTGGGTGAAAACTTTGTTTTACATAGTGGGCAAAAAATAAATCCACTACAAATATAATCCATAATTGTTTTTAATTTATTTTATTTTAAATCTACTTTAATGAATTTATATCAATCAAATCTATATTTTTTTAAGCTGAATCTAATTAATTGAATTTGACTTAATATACATTAAAAATATTTGGACTTTGAAAACTCAAAATTAAGTTGGGTTAAATATGCTCGTTGGTGTTTTAACTTTCAGTGAAAATTAGAATTAGTCAATTTTTGAAACTTTGGTATAATTTAGTACTCTAACTTTAAAAATGAGTGAATTTAGTCCTTTTAACCAAATGTTGTTAAGTTTATTTGATGTTTCAAATGAGTTTCAAGATAGTTGTTTACAATGTTAGTTGAAAAATGCGTTCGAAACGTCAAATAAATTTAACAAAATTTGGTTGAAATGATTAAATAAACACATTTTTTAAAGATGATGAACTAAATTGGTCCAGAATTTCGAAGAGAAACTAATTTCAATTTTTCACTAAAAGTTCAGGGATCAAAAACATATTTAACCCAATTAGGTTGAGTCTTTGATTAGGTCAAATTATGGAATGTTAATCTAAACGCACCTAAGACAAAATTGAGTTGCGTTGGACCTAATTCATGGAAGGTAAACCAAGTTGGCTCAAATCGATTACAAGACAAGTTAGATTGGACCACATCAAAGTCCTACTAAGTTTAGGTCAAACCTAGGTTAGGTAGACCAAGCCAAACACATGTTGGGTCAAACCTAATAAATCTGAGTTGAGTCGAACATAGATCAAGATAAATTTAGGGTCAAGAAGGAGCAAGACAAGTCAAGCCAAGGTAGGCTAAGTGGAGTTAGACCCATCTTGGCCCATGATGAATTGGGTTGGGTTGGGCTCTTGTTAGACTGAGTTAGGTTGATCCCACATTGGATCAAGTTGGATTGAATCAGGTTGATCCTATGTTAGTCCAAGTCAAATCTAGCCTACATCAAATCGAGTTAGAATGAATTCATATCAGGTTGAGTTAGGGTGACCTAGGGTGACCAAGAACGGTTGGGTCAAGTTGAGTCAAGCTCATGTTGAATTGATATGTTTAGCTCACGATGTGTTGATTCCATGTCAAGTTGAGTTGGTTGATCCCACACTTTTTTATTTGGGATGAGCCTAGGTTAGATAAGGATGAGCTAGGTCTACGTTTGGTTAAGTTTGGTCAAGTCCAAGTTAGGTAGAGTTAAGCCTAGGTTAGGCAAAGTCATGTTTAAGTCAAGTCGAGTCAGGTCAAACCTAACTCAGACTAAGTCTGGTTAGACCCAAGTTAAGCCTATGTTAGGTTGAGTCCAAGTAAAAAATTATGCAAAGAAACTAAATATAAGTTGACAAATCAATAGCTAGCTATTAAAACTTTTAGTGTTATATCCGAACTTATAAATCATCTTAACTATTATAATTGAGTTTACAAACAAATCTTATTTAATGTTGTAACCTATTTTAAGCATGGTCTTAGTGGTTTATTTTTAGTTGATACTTTTCAAAGAATACTTTGTTGAATGAACTCTTTCTCAAGTAAAATTCATTTTTGGATGAGTTAAAATGAATTATCTACCCCTCATTTTCAAGTATTTCTACTACATTTCCTTTTTGAAGTCTTTATTCATCTTTTATTTTAAATATGATGCAACACATTAGGATAATTTCCTATCTTTGATAGAGTTTTTATATAATAGTAGTTTTTACCATTTGAGGCTTGTACGATTGAAGATGCAAAACTTATTTACGCTAGTAAATCTAGCCTTTATGGGCCATATACTATGATGCACTGATACTTCAACTTGGGTCACGTATCTGTGTCCGACACGTATCGTGTCTGATACTTTACCGATACTTATAAATGAAATATCTAATTTATAAAGTCATAGTACAATACAATAAAATCTTTGAATAGTGACAAATTTTAGTGAAAAAATAATTAGTCACTATATAGTTTACCGATACTTATCAATGAAGTATCTAATTTATAAAGTCACAGTACAATACAATAAAATCTTTGAATAGTGACAAATTTTAGTGAAAAAATAATTACATCGTATAGTGACCAAATTGAGAATTGGTCAGTAAATTGATAATTAAAATAGTTTCAATGATAAATTGGTCACTAACATTAACTACCAAGTTTTGGCTACTAAAATAATTGGTCTCTAATTTGGAAATTTGGATTCACACATTAACAATCATATATTTATTTGTTTGTAAGAATTATTGTACACTTTTCAATATTCATGTATTATGTATGTATCACGTATATTATCCTATCATTTTGAAAATAAACGTATCGACGTATCAGATACGTGTCGTATCCGATACATGTATCGTATTTATGTATCATAGGTCACATATAGTCTAAGAAACTATCAAAAAAATAATGATTAGGGATCAAATGAAAATAACTAAAGAAGAAGAAAAAAAGAGTTATGCATATAAAAGAATGATACATTTAGTTCAAGGAAGATGATAATGTATCTTAAGAGTTTTTTTATAGTTAATCGTATTGAAAGAGTTTTACTAGCTAAAATTTGAGTAAAAGATTTGTTGGTCCAACACATGTTATCCTTCGATTAAAATTGAACCCTACTTATGAATTGTAACCTATTCAAATTATTGGTCATGGTGAAGGTAATTTGGAAGGGGTATTCCACGAAAGAAGCTACTTAGGAGAAGGAAGAAGATATGAAGTCCCGCTGCTCATATTGTTTTGAGTGGCATAGGTATGTCTTACCAATTTTCTAGGATAAATTAAAAAAGAAGAAGGAAGTATTGTAACATCCAAAATTTTTGTTAACAGAGCATTTGGTAGGAAAGTAACTCAACCTCGTTCAATTGAGTTTATGTCTTTTCTCATTTGGCACAAAATGGAGCTGAGAAATAGAAGAAAGAAAATTTCCTTACCACCCAAGGGGAGTGGATACCAAGGCATCAAGATTACAAGATTTTTCCTTCTTTCTTTTTCCCTTATCTCTCCATCACCTTTTCTTTTCTTTCTCTTCATTTCGTGATTATAGTCCTTTTAATCTAATTATGTTACATTTTTTTTATATGTAAAACATATTTTTCAACCGATATTGAAGCGGGAACATGTCAAATGATATAAACAACTGAAATGTTAACATGAAACACAATTAAAACGGCATAAAAAATTACGTAATTGAATTAAAAGGATTATATTTATTCATTTTTAAAGTTTGAAGATCAAAATATATCAATCTTTCATACAATAAGGAATTTTAAATTTGTGTCAAAGTTCAGAAACTAAACAAATACTTAACCATTAAATTTTATACTAACTTTCAAAAAATTTGATAAAAGAAATTATAAGCATGTTTGTTCAAAATATATCACTTGACTCTAAAAGGATATGAGAGTCGTGTAAGTTCAAATTCACCATATGGGTATAAATATCATGAATTCATGATGCAAAACATTATTCCGTTATAAATAAAAGGAATTCATAACACAACATTATTCCATCAAGACAAAAAATAAAAAAGCTAAAAAGATTTTTATAGACAAACGCACGTTACTATTTAATGAGTTAAATTGAGTTATTTATTTACAATTGAGATATGATTTCTTTATTACTTTTGAAACACCAAGTTATGAAATTTATTATGATTTGTTCATATACTTTGTTTTATTTATTACATTACTAAGTTAAACTTACATAGTATTATGTATTCTAGATTAATAAGTCCAAAAGTGAATTGTTCATTTTGAAGTATACAACAAATTTAGTTCTGGCACAACTTAAAAAGTTTCTTAGTTATCTTTTTGGAAGGAATTTGGTATATATATATATATATATATATATATATATATATATATATATATATATATATATATATATATATATATATATATATATATGTGATATGTACAGTTATTTATTTGTATAACATATTTCATTGTTATAATGTATCTTTTGGTTAGTAAACTTAATTCAAGAATATTAATGTAGAACAAATATCATGTTACCTAAATGTCAATTTACTGTTAATTTTATTATTCATATTTTTTATTGTATATTATGCTCGTAACCTCTATATAGTATTATATAAAAAGTCTCAATATTAATTAGGAGTTAAGACTAAGTATATATAATTTATACACTCTTCTTCATAGTCCTCTCCAATTTATATCTAGCATACGAAGATAAATAATTAATCTTAAAAGACTTCAGGTTACAATCTTAACTTCTAAAAAAAAGAAGGAGAGTTCCAAAATTGGAATTCATGTATATTACTTAAAAATTTAAATCAATAATAATTTATATACACCTTATTTTTTAATATATAATATAATATAATATGTTTGAAATGTTTTTTTTGTTATTGTTTGATTATCATAGCTAATAAATATAAATTCTAATATGTTAAATGCATTATTTTAAATGTAAATAGTTATTTTTCTTTATTTTTTAAATCTGAACTGAACTCATGTATTTTTTTTTTTTAAATTTAACCGTCTTGATTAATCTAAATATGATGAGAGACAGATGTCTCAATTTTCATTCAACCCTGTGCAATATCAATAAATAATATTTTTACTTTAAAATATAAAATAATTTAAAATGAATTAATTAGAAGAATAAAAATATATTTTTGGTTAGGTGTTAAATAGGGGTAGAATGATAAAGAGGTTTTCATGAAACCTTCTCATTAATCTAATGACTTACATTTAACTAGAGAGGAGTGGAGAAAATTGTTGCGGAGGTGGATCCATATCCTGCCATAAATGGGTACAACCCCGATAGAAAGTACCATATCTTTAGTGATTTTAAAAAAATTATTTGACAGTTATAAATTGTTAATATGATTTCAAATGAAATTTTTTCAAATAAAAAAAAGAAATTAAATAGAAGTAAAATTAAAGATCTAAAATTGTTATTTATTATTATATTTTTCACTTATATGTATTTTCTTTTAATTTATGAAAAAATATATTTAATTATTTTTATTTTAAAAAGTGAGTGTAACATTCCATTTAATAGTGAAACTATTAAATAAAAAAGTTTATAATTAATAAAGTAAAACATATGAAATTCACGATAGAATATACTTATATAGTTATCTAAAATAATTATAACTGTACATATATAAGAAGGTACTCAAGGTTTGAATCATAAAGGATTTTTATCAAAACTATGCATAAGTCCTATCCTAAGTATCAAGTTGAAGGCTCCACAAAGTTCACCGATGCTTCAATGCTTGCATCGTCCTTTGCTCATTCCAAATGGGTGGTCACAACAAAAGAAAATAAACACAACACAAGGTAGCCAAGAAAATAGATAGGGTAAGCTAATTGAACAAATGATATAGATAAATTTTAAACATTTCATATGTGAATAAGTTTCATGCTGAATATAAAGCACAATCACTCAACATAATCATATTATCAACCAAACTCTTCTATACTCGATATTATCCAGAGAAGTGTACTTGAATTGGACTTATGAAGCCAAACACTTGTGGTGATATAAAATGCTCTACCGAGCTACCACACACAAGGTTAATCCTTGTTATAGTCATAAGGATAATGGAACCACCCTTATGATAGGACCTTTTCTCCTCTCACCACCTAATCATTCTTCTCTAAATGAGTATGAATAGCCAGTAAAGTTCAGGATAGCCTCACAAAAAATGGAATAGTCTTAACCTTAAGGTGTGCTCTAGTGAAAACACATCATCAATGGGATTTTCTCCCCATAAAATACCTTAGCACAGGTAAAACATACCTTTGTTTCATAATACAAACCAATCATACACCTTATTTCACAATTACAGGACATTCAAAGAAAAACAAACAACCAAACAGTAGAAACAAGCAAAATAGGACATTTGTCGCTCAGCATTAGTGCTTAACGCCATTTGTCTTGCAAAACTTGGCGCCCAATGCTAAAGTTTGGCACTCAATGCCCAAAAGTCAAATTACTTTAGACCTATGGTGAACACTAGCGCTCAACGCCACCTGGATGTCGCTCAACACTAATCAATTCCCAAAACGTGGCGCTCAACGACGTAATCTGCCGCTCAACACCATATTAGATAACAACAAATGCATTTTGTGGTTTTGGGATAATCTGGACCTGTTTCATAGCTCAAATTGGTATTCCTCTTTTAGGAAGTGGTCGTAAATAATTTTTAAAACATAGTAGCTGGTACCAATTTGATCAATGACTTAAACTCTATTTTCTCCTAATTTCCACAAAATCAAACAACAACATACAACAATTGGTCATACAATCCAAAATACTAAATCATCTATACCAACAAGATTCATCAACATGCAAAACATCAAATTATTAGATTCACACACAGCACTAGCTTCCTTTACCTGGTGAAATTGCTCAACCTACTCTAACAACAACAAAATCTCTCCCAAGTCACAAGATACTCTATCTACACATAGAAATACCACAGAGACGATCAGATCATACTCTTATGATCATTGATCAAAAAATAACCAAAAAGAAGACTACAAGGACATAGGCGACCTCAAAGAGAGACACGTGCGAAGAACATAAATCAACCAAAAGAAGAGCTTAAAATCAACTTACTCAAACAAAGAAATTGATCAGTTAGACTTGAAGATCTCGCCGCGAGGATCACACAGGCGGTCACGTTCTTCAAACAAATGATCACACAATCAAATATTGTAGAGAAAAGGAAAAGGGTTCTCGAGGATTAGTTTTTAGAGAGATAAAATATTTTAAAGTAATGAAACTCATTTATAAAAATTTTGTTTATATTTAAACATTTATTATTAAAATAATCAAGTTTTATTATTTTAAACACAATACTAATTCTAAAATATTATTTTCTAAGCTTTAATAAAGAAGAAATTTATCTTAACTAACTAAATAAAAATGATATAGATAAGTTTATTAGAAAACAAAGTTCACTAGTGGCACTACTAGAAATTCTCATATTACATGGAAATTTTCTTGCAAATTTGTTAAAAAAAAATTGCAAGAAAAGACTTTTTTCTGCCATTTTTCCTAAGAATTTTAATTGGCAAGTAATTCCTTCGTGGGTAATCATTTCCTACAAAATTATAAAATTTGCAAGTATTTCCTACAAAATTTGTTGCGAAAAGTATTTTATACAAAATATTTTACAAGAAAATTGGTAGCAATTTCTTGCAAAATTTTTTTCACAACAAAATTTGTAGGTATTTCCTACGAAAAAATTTTCAAAACAAAATTGGCAGGAAATATGAGTTTTTTTAGTAGTGTGGATTCAATAATAATAATATAAAATAATAAAAAAGGAAAAACCAAGATTACCTAATTATAGTTTTCATCACTCTTTTTTGAAAAATTGTGAGTAAAAATAGAGTATCATATGCTTAGGAATATTATACCAAAAAAAAAGAGGTTGAGTTAGGATTTAGCATTTCTAAAAAAGAAAAAACGTTTAATTAAAAATTAGAAAAGAGGAAAGGAAATATAGACTAATATTGTAAACATAAGTAATTATTATAGATAATAAATTTTCCTTTTCATATAAATATCCCACTCACTTCTTAAGGAAACAGAAATAATTTGTTATATATTTATTTATAAAAATATATTTTTATTAACTTTCATTTTTACTTAACCTTGGTCAACTTATCTCAATCGTTTCGTTGATCGGATAAGCAGAGGGAATCGAAAACTAAATTCAAAACTTCAACCCAACTTGTTCCTCATCTTTGGTTTGCACAGAGAGTAATTAAACTATCTCATGTATTTATTTTTATTTTTTATTGTTGTTTAATGTCATACTATAGTAATTGTTACGATTTTTATTATTTAAATTATAGAAAAAAAATTGGTCTTCAAATAAGAGGTATAAAATTCAATGCCAAAAATCATACTTACCTAAAATATATTTTATACTGTGAGAATCTAGAAAACGATATTTTACGATTGATAAAATGTTTAAAATAATGAATACTTGATCATTTTAATATTAAATCGTTAAAGTATGAATAAAATTTTTATAAACGATTAAGTTGATCTTCTACCTTTTTCCTCCTACTAGTTTTGATTTCTATGTATGTTGGAACTCTTGGGCCGCATGTGTCATCTTAGTTTCCTTTTTGAATTTTCATTAATTAGTGATTCTAATGATGTTCCTTGATCTTTGTTATGTTGTTCCTTGGTTGAATTGTGAGCTCTATAGCTTTAAAAGAGGTTTTGGTACTCTTTTGAGTTGTTTGAATTGCCTCACAAGTAAAGGAAACTCATTTCATTGTTTTTAAGTTACAAACATGTTAGAATTATAGATTGTATGGTTGTACTGTGATTGGTTGTATCTAAAAAGTAGAATGATTTGTGATATGTGAAAGTTATGGAATATAAGTGTATAAATTTTGTTTGTCTTGAAATGTTCATGTTTAGTATTGAAATTGAGATCAATTGGTATTGATGTTTGTGATAAACTTGAGTTTTATATGTGCTTGACATCTGTAAAGGTTCTTATGTTTTCTAAACTGGCATTAAGTGAACAATTATGCAAAAATCAAGTTCTGCAACATTATGCAGACTCCCTAGGCAAGCAATTACTTGTTGGGCGGATTCCAAGTCAAGGATTCACGAACTTGGGAGTCATTATGCGAGCAATTACTCGTCGGGTGAATTATGGAAGGATGTTCTCCTCTAGAGTCTCAGTGATACACTCGTTGGGCGAGTAATCTGTCGTTGGGCGAAAATGTACTTTTTGCTCATTGAAAAGACGTGCTCGTTGAGAGAGTGGATCAGAATCTGAGCAATTGTTGACTGATTTATTTTAGAAATTTGGTAACGTTTATGCATGATTGATTGCTAGATAATTGATGAATTAGAATTTGTTGGTACTATTTCAATTAGAATTAGTAGTTGATTGGGTAGTATATGCATTGATGTAGGAGTCTAGTTGGAAGTTATCCTAACACTCTAATAACCTTTCAAAATCTTAATTAGAGAGGAATGAGGTATGTGGTAAGAGGTCTTACCTTGACTAAAGGTGTTAACGGACTACTCTTGTATGTTGTAGAGTATAACTTTTTATTTATCATTCTGCAGAGTATAAAATGTCACTACAAGTGCACAACTTACCAGGATCTGATATCAATGCAAGTGTTTGGATAATCGAGTCATAATATTAAGTCTATATATGGAATTGAATGGTAGATTATGTATGAATTGTGTAACTTCATTTATAAAATGATTTAATCTTTTAATTCCATTAACTTACCCTTTTCTCTATGTCTTGTTTTTTTCTAGTTTCTTTTTTTCTTTTGCAATGATCACTTGATTGATGTGAGCAGTTGAAGATTTTATGGCTGGATCAGTGCAAGGAAGAGGAGAAACAAATGTTTAGTTTGTATCTATAATCTCTAGTATATAAACTTTTTCTTTTAAATGAAAAACTCTTAGACTATTATATATAATAATTATATCTCAGATTATCTCATGGATGACTATAATATAATATGTAATATTTTATGCTTTGATTTTGATTTCTATCATCTATGGAATGTATTATTTAATATTTTAAACCATTAAATTAAATGGAATGTTACATTTACGATAAAATATATAAACAAATTATGTTATTTTATATTTGTGAACTAGCTTAAAGTCAACTTAATTATTTTAATGTCTGTGTGAGTCACAAACATAAAGCTAACTATTATAAAGCTAACTATTATGCACATAACCGGATAAAAAGTAGTCACAACTTTAAAAATTTGAAGAACTTGATTAAAGTTTCACTAATAAATAGTAGAATAAAATTGAATAAAATGAATACTCAATTAAGAAAAATAATTTATAAATGCAAAAATATGTATTAACCTTTAATATATACTTAGAGAGAGAGAGAAACTATAAATTTATAGATTATATGATATGATTAGAGAAAATATAAAAAGAAAAAACAAATTTATAATAAGTGTAGATAAAATGAAGGTGCTTGAATTAATTAAGATAGAGAAAAAGAGGATGAAGCATTTTGCATTGAAAATAGAAATGAAGAGTGTCGAATCAAAAATGAAAGGGATTTCACAAATTTTCATCATGTAATTCTGCAGCTAACTGAAACTGACCTCTTAAGGTCACCAAACGAAGTCAGTGTGTGAATTTTTGATATAGAATTAAGGATAAGGGCATCATGACTGAGATTCCCTTTGAAGACCCACAAGTCAGTCAAAATTTTAATAAATGGGTCCAAAAATCACCAAAGATACTTCAAAAAATATTTGATATTATTACAAAACAATAAATAAATTCAGCAATATAACAGAGCATATATATATATATATATATATATATATATATGGCTTAACCAAGAGATGCCTCATAGCATATCCACATATTTATTTACCACTGCACCTCTTGGATTTAACTTAGCTCTATTAAATGTTTCTTCAAACACTATATTCTCTTTGTTTCAGAGTATCTGCAACCTGCAGATTCGGCCATCATAACCATATCTAACACTATATTATGAACTTATAGGACGACTTTGACAAACCAAAATCAATACCAAGCAAACACACAAAATTATATTTGCCTTTTGAAAACCAAAATCATTAACTCAAGTAGCAAACTGAAAATTTAACAGGAATCTCAATAATTTAAAGTTGACTTTCGCTGTCTTTTTGCTGGGGTTTTCAATTGTAATGCTGGATCCAGTTTGCAATTTTTAGTTCACAAATTGGAACATGGAGAAAAGAAAAGTGGGGAACTTTCAAATTATGGGAATGGATGAATATATGAATGATGTTTTGAGTGAAAGTAATAATTAAAAAAATTCCAACCACCTGCCAGTTTTGTAGAAAAAAATACAGTGAAAACTATCATTGCTCCATAGAAAAGGATGTGGTTTGGTGATTGATGCAGTTTTTTAATGCGCATTTGAAAAGAAAAAAGAAAAAAAAAAGACTCATTTCTAACTAAAGAATCAAGACAGTAGTGGTTTGTTGATGCACATGAAGAAACTCACCATTTCTGAGTTTAGAAAATGGGTTGCAAAGAGTTAAGTTGGTAGTTGTGCAATTGAAGGACAAATAAGTAATGAGTGTGTTTTAGTTTAGCGCTTTGTTTTTGAAATGAACGTTTTACTAAACCTTATAATGAAACATGTGCATAAGGTTGTTGCAAAGATACTAAACTGAGTGGTGAGAGAAACCATTGCAAATCAAGTGATGAATGTGTTGCTAATCTTTGTAGCAACAAGAGAAGACATTTTGCATTTTCAAAAATGGAACTTCAAAACGCAAAACACATTCCATGTTTTGGAGTAAAATACATAACAATTATTATCTCTTAAATGAAAAAATAGATTCAAAATGTTAAAAAACTAAGACCAACATATGAAAACAAGTCCCTGAGCTTTTACAACAACTACCTTGTGTCTATCATAAATTGTAATTAACCTTAGTTAGGGATGAAAATTTAGCCTCATCAACCTTTAACAATAAGAATACTCCTCATATATAATAATTGTTTGTTTTAAAAAATAAAAATATTTACACATTTTTATTTATTATTTTATCTTTACGATATTAATATATATTCATTATTTCATCAATATAATATTATTGTACTTTTCATGATATGTTTGTCCTGATTACTTGTAGTTAATAAAAAATTCTTCAAATGTTCATCACTGAAAGAATACAGATTTTAGATGAAAAAATTGTCAACAACCATATTAAAAAGAAATTCCAGTTGCTTTCATAAGTATAAATTAGCCTACACGATAACCCAAAACAATATCAAAATTAAACCCTTTTTACAATATCAAAATTTGAATATTCTAATTATAATCTTAATTGATGATTTCTACATCTTGATCATTACTCTGCACTTTAGAGGAGCAAAATTCTTCAAAACTATAATCATGTAATGATGTGGAGTCTTTCTTAAGCTCTTTGGAAAATTCTAACTTTGAAGCAATTTTAAGGAAAACTCTGCACAAATAGAATTATTTCTTCCTTGGCCACCAAACCCCTCCTAAAAAAAACACTAACATTTACATCTGGGGCATTCTTATCCTTTCTCTCCATGTGCAGTACCCTTGCCAACAACTGCAGTTATCTATTCTATCATTATACAAATCTGGGCCCGTCATTGGGAAAAGAAGCCACAAGAAGCCCAGGAATCCTATTATGAATGTTACACTTACAATCCCTGAAAAAGAAACAGAAACAAATGAATAAGTCCAAAACCACATTTATATGGAAATGAATAGTAAGCCATAGATCACTTTATCCAGAGTTCCACCACAAAATATGAGCAGACCATGAGTACAGTTTATCGTACTAACTAACACTGTTATCCTCCCTGGCCCCCTCTTTTTTATTTTAAATAAAATAAAATAAATCTTCCTGTACATGCACAATATACGTCTTACGAAGAGTGCGAGTTCTTAGTGTGTCAACATCAGATATTAGATCTAAAACTTCAGTAATATCAGAACCATATCTCAACTTTCATGCTAAAGAAACCTCAGTTAAAATAAACATACTTTCAATCACAGAACAGGCTTTTGCTTAAACTAAACATACTTTTACTCTTGATTGATTGTTGGTGTAGAACTTCAGCCAACCATGTCATGTTGTCACGTATGTACCGAACATTAAAAGTTAAAATTTTGTCTATTGAAAGTGAAATTTAAGTTGCCTCAATATTGATCTCACACAAAATTTAGTAACTAACAAGTAACATCAATTTCAGAAAGCTAAAAAATGGTAAGTTATGAAAATACTTTTCTACATTATAGTTCTCCATTCTTTGCTTCATATTTTAGTAAAGAATTCATGATGAGAAGAGATATAGAAGAATATTAATTAATAGTACAAAGTAAGTCATTACTAATAATTTAAAGTTTATAATTATACCTACAGTCAAAGTCCAACTGAAACTAAATTTCTAAGACTATCATAACTGCAGCACTTGTTTAACCTCTACATTATACTAAGCTCAGAATAACTCAAAGAAATGAAGGAAAAAATAAATTGAAAGAAAAGAGACTTGGAATGAAAAAAAAAAAGGGCGGGAAAGAGAGAATAGTAAATAATAGAGTAGTTTGCAATTTACTATTATAACCATAGAAGTCACATTTGCAATTTACTTCAATAAGCAACTTACTACTTCTCTGCGAATACAATACAGGCAGTCCCATAAAATTACAAAATATGTGCGCCACTAAAGGAGCTACAAGGTGTCCTGAAAAACATCAGCCAGAAACAAATATGAGACAGAAAAAAGGAAGAATAGGCCACCCTAAAACCCTATACGTTGGCTCCTCATTAAAACAGAACTAATCCCCAAAAATAACTTACTAGAATGTATCCAATTCCAAAAAATAACTATATCTTTTACTGCTAAGAAGGCTAAATGAACAGCGTGAATATAATGATACCAAGTCATAGTAATATAATTTCATGATGTCTTTCCAATCATGTTAACCTCAACCCACAACAGAGAAACTCTCTGTACATTAAGGCAAGTGCATTACGTTACATTTGTCCAACCAATATTTGGTTCAGTTACTATAGCTTCATCTTTTAGATGTTGGCCTCCATAGTTTCATTCTGTTAAGGTTTTGGTCTCTCTGGTATACCAAACATTAGTCTCAATTGTTGTATGACTTGTCTCTCGAAGAATGTGTGGTTTTATGTTGTTAGTGGCTGGGACAAAACCCTAATAAATCAAACTACAGGGACTAAAAATCAAACTATTATAGGAATCAAACTATTATAGCGACAGATACTAATAAAGGGATCAAAAAGGTATTTAAACCTTATAAAAAGGATTCACTGTATTTTAAACTTAAAGTGAATTCACTGTCCGGAATAAAGGGTAAATTTGAGTCATTTCCCTCATAGTCATTATCCGTTCAATTCGTCAGCAATCTTGAATGTATCTAAATTTGAGTTTCAGAAGCGCATTCTATCATCAATAATACCAGTCAGACCAAATATATTAAAGCCACATACCAGTTCTAATGAAAAGAAAAGATGCATATGACCCAAAGACAACAGTGTAGCCAAGCTGGAGACCTGTAACAAAGTTTATTTTGCAGTGAGAATATCATACAAAAATACTAAGTTGAGATTCTTTGAAATGCCCCAAAATCTTAAATGCTCTATAACAGATACAGCGACTTAGCCAGTGTGACTTTAATATAACAAATCCAGGGGCTGATGAATAACATAAACATCCATACCTATAATCACAACAGCCTTCATTATTCTGTAATTTTGCTTGGCGTAAATCTCCACAAAATGATTTAAATGTGCTGCAAACCAATAATGCAGTAAAATTTCTCAATAAGCCTTGCATTTGAAAAGGACAATAATATCTGCTAATTATTTTCTTCAATCTACAGGCAAATGAAAATTTGCTGAATATTGTAAGGCAATATATCTCACTGTTAAAACATTTATCTCCTATGTGAAACATGCATTAGTTTCACTCAAGTGCATACCAAAACTGTTTCTGTGGGTAACTGCTGAATAGGTTTGTGCACGTCATAGTATGAATGACGGACAGAATTTTATCCACTGTATTTCCTTTTCTTAGGGTACATGTAATCTTTACGATTAGTAGTTAATAATTATCCATGTACTTTGTGTAAAATATAAAGGCACAAGTTATTTTGCTCATATAGTCTAATTAAATGAGACAGTTAAAACATTGTCTGCCTAATTCATTAGAGAAATGCTACCCTGCTAAAAAAGGTACAAAGAAATCTCTTACATAAAGAAGCAAACACATACACAAATGTTTCTCAGCTTACAACCATAAAATAAATTTATTGAGTCCCTTCAAAAGTCTTCCAAACAACAGCAGCAATGGTACATTGGTGTTATATAGGATAGCACATTGGTGTTAAATATGATCAATTTTATATAAATAACCCAATCATATATAAGTTGATAAAAGCATAAGTTCTTAAAGTGAAAACATTTAAAAAAGAGCTAATTTCCTCACATAGTTTGTGATAGGGTCCAAAAAGTAAATGGGCCCAGCGAGCCTCTAGCCCATGAAATGAAGCACGTTTCAAAATGGGGAAGGGTATATGTGAAAAATAAGAGCAGGGGTAATGACATGGTCTGATTAGAATAGTGGTTAGTTAGAGGAGAGAGAGAGGAGGAATTTTTTCTGTTATTAGTATCAGGTGTGGAGAGAAGGGGAGGGGGGTCTTTGTTGTCTGGTTGAATAGAGAATCTTGTTGGTTGCTCTGGAGGAGCCTAGCTCTCGGCAAATGATTGGTTATCTTGCTGTATTTTCCTTTTTTGCGAATAAATCTTAGAGATGTCGTATATTTCAGTCATTTATCTCTTTTGTGGCTTGTTCTAGGTGTGGATCTGTATCAGTTTGAGACCTAAAAAGAGTCAATGTGGGGTTAATATAGGGTAAAAAATACATTGATTTCAAACCTATTAACTGGCTTCATGACTCAATAATTTATTTGAATTTACACGAGTGTGAATAGCTTATGAGTTTACTTAGAAAAGAACGAGTTCAATCATTTCATCTACTTAAGATCATAAACTCATGAGAGTGTAAGACTTAACTCAAGAGTTTGACAACCTTGGTTGCACTACTATGGACTATTGATGACTTCTCTTAAAACATCTTTGAATATTAAAAGACAACAGATATTCATTTACATGTGAGATTAGATAATTCTAATCTATAGCCTTAACAATCTTAAACATCTCCTAGAATTGGCATATAAATACTTACCCAAGCTGAAGAAAATAGGGCAAAGAAGTGTAACACTGTATGTTTTAAATCCTCCACACAGAAGTAAAGGTATCATGCATGCCCTAAACACCAACTCCTCCGTAAGGGGTGCCTGTTAGGTATACCATAACAAATCATTCACGTAATGCATGTGAGATACGAAACTGATCCTATAAAACGCACATCACCTAAGCTGTTTTCACAAGTTACCAAACTAAACTATTTGCTTCAGTGCTTTCAGTTTCTCATTGTAAGCACAGGGGAAAAATAGCTACAAGCTCAGTGGCTTGTTGGAAGTATAAGGATCATGAACAATGATGACAGTGGTACTAACCACAACATACTTTCGCCACACCAAAATATTTGACGAAATCTCAGATAACCAGTCCAGAAACTGCTGTAAGGCAATTTTGTAATAATCAAAGGAAAGGGCATCCCCAGAACTTGCGTGCTGCCTCCAAGAAGCCAGTAACAGAAGACACTTGTCAAATATAGACCCAGCATACATTAGGGAGGTCAAGCAAAGAGGAAGAATCACTGCTTGCCACTGTTTCATACAGAAAATCACGTTTCAGAAAGAAAATTCAGCAATGACCCTTTTTCCAAATCTGCATAAGGTAGCAAGAAATACAACTTGACATCACCACACAAGATAAAATGCTCATTCATCCCTCAATTGAACCAGCGAATCTCATACACATTACTCACAATATGGTCCCTCCGGATGCCAAATACACCAACAATGTGATGCAGTTCCTTAGTTTGCACCTGAACACATAGTAAAATAAAGCCATAAATGATCACAAGACTAAACTCAAACATTGAGACCATCTAAGCTAATATCCCAAAATAACTATAAAATCCTCACCAATTTCAAAAAAGTGTACGACTAAACTTACATGTATTTTGGTATTCTAACTAAAACTGAATGAAGTTTCACCTAGTGAATCCCCATGATATGAATTTGCATAAAAAAAAAACATCAAAACTATAAAAGTGAAACTGTAAGTATAATTGGAAAACACCAACAGTATCTAAACAAATGCATGTAAGTTTTTTGGTTCCAAACATTATTTTCCTTCAACGGCAACGGCAATCCTTCCACTGTTTATAAGGGAATTATTTTAATACAAGACAGACCTCTTACTAAACTCTCCAGTTGCTAAATGCATTTATACATTCAAATAATACATTTATTTTCTACAGTTACAAAAATAAAATAAAAATAGTCTCTGCTTTAAAATATATTTTAGTCCCTTCAAGTATGCTTTTGTATCTATTTCAATCAAACTCAAGGACTAAAAATACTACAATGGCATGTATAAAGACTACCTATAAGGGAACTAAAAATGATAAGTGTAAGAACTAAAGGACAACAGGAAATAAAAGAGAACAATTTTAATGACAGGAACTAAAACTACAAGTAAAAAATTGTAGCCATAACCAAAATAAGGGAGTAAGAGACATCCATACAGGGAGAATGAGTACGGAGAGGAAAAGGGAGAGAATAGTCGAAACGATGGCGCACAGGAAGCGTCTAATCATGTAGGTTTCGAAAGAAGAAGGAGGCGGAAGACGGAGGAGGACGGTGGGAGCGTAGAGGATGGCGACGTAGAAGAGGGCCATTGCTATGCAAGCGATCAACGCCATTGCATTCAAAACAACACCTTCTTCCTCCATTGCGGAAGCTTACTGTTGCAGTTGCAGAAACCCTAAAGAGGAAGAGGGAAAAGGGGGCATAAAACAGGGTTTCTGGAAATTGGGAATCTCAGTCTCAATTCAATTTCAATTTGTTTAGGACTAGGTTGACTATCCGAGAACGGTTACTATATGTTCCTCCACTCAAAAAGCCGTCCAAGGATCAACTTCAAGCAAAGGTTACATTTTGGCCTTTTTTCTCTCTGTCAATTCTTAACTTTTTTTCGTAGTTGTTGAGGTTTGTTTCTGAGTTAATTTATTATTATTATTAATGAAGAATTTTTTTTATAATATAACTATTAATAAAGAAATTTTCTGTTCTCTAATTATATCTAGTTACACTTTATTTATTCATCCTCATGCATTTTTACATACACACATTTATATATAAGCATATTTACATTCTTCTCTGAATAAATGGTTTAAAATAATTTTTTATCTCTTCATAAGGAATCAAATACACGTTATGATATACACAAACTATTATTCCTTACAGTCTATTATTGCTGAGCAATTCTACTTAAAACATCACCCGCTATTGTATAACATAATCGTATAAACTAAAAATAACACAAATTATACAAATATGGCAAGCTAGTATTATTAAAAAATATCAAACACTCATCAAAATCAAAATTCACGTAATCACACCTTTTCACATATCTCATTCTTCATCTAATCAACATCGTTGATAAATTAAATTGTTTAATGATCATTAACAATTAATTTTACTTTCAGAAAATTAGTGCATTCAATAGATAGTAGATATTGCATCTATCATATTATCTTCACTCACACAAAGTTATATGCCATGAACAAAGTTCTTTTATATGAAAAGGTAAAATTTCTTACGACCTACTAGTTATGGTTATTTATCCGTCCACATTCTAAGTTATATAAATCTTCATAAACTCTCAACATGTAATATATGAATTCAATATCAGTATCATCAAAGTAATCTCTTATCAAATCATCATTCAATGCATAACTTAAAACTTTCAATATAATATTTTTTTGTTAAAAATAATTACATTCACATCACACAAATATCATAATATTAGATTATAACACATTTTTTGGATACTTAATCTTACACACACAAAAGTAATAAATTATGAGTACACCTCTGACTCTATTTAGTCACAAACACAATTTTCACTCAACAAGAGGATGATTTACCAAGTGAGTTTGTGAAAAGTATAATTTTATAATTTTATTATTATTTTCATTCCTTTACTCCTTTATTACTTTTAGTTTATATATATATATATATATATATATATATATATATATATATATATAAGATAAGATTTCTTTTATTATTATAGAGATAGGTTTACTTACATTCAAAGAGTTAAGTTGATCAATTGAAGCATCAGAGATGTTATTCACCTTACATTCGGCTCCTACAAACACTAATATTTATTGTTTAATCTTCTACCAAATAAGAGATTAATAATATTTATCTCCTTAATAAAAAAATAAATTGAAAATGATAATGTTGGTGCAAAAGAATATAATGAATAGAGGTTAAATTGAGTTTCTTAAAAAAACAAATCTTATACTTGACAAATTTCTTTTTAAAAACTGAAGATTTTATAAAAAAAATGTATTGAAAGGAAAATGAAATAACTTATACTGCATTTTTGGCATATATAATTATTTGACTTAACCAACCTTTTAAAATGATATTTTTGACTTTGATTTATGATATTGGCTTTTTTGGCGTTAATTGTAAAGTTTACTTACCTTTTATAGTTAGTTCCATTTTGATACTCTCTTTTACATATTCCACACTTAGAACCTCTAGAATCGGATTTCCACGTTTTTTAATTTGTTGGAAAGTCAAGAGGTAGAACTACAATTTTTTGTTTCGAGAGAAATACCATTTTGAACTTTAAGAGGCTAAAAAGTTTAATGTAATCGCGACTCTGAACTTAAATCTTCTTTTTTTTGTTCACTTTTAGAATGTAACCTTAGGTTTTATTTCTTTTTATCAGTAAAAATAAATATAACTAAATAAAAAAAATTAATTGTCCCTATTCATGTATAAAAATTGTCAAAAAAGAAAAAGAAAAAATCTATTAATATATAACCTGTAAAATTTAAGAACTCCGAAACCTATATATATATATATATATATATATATATATATATATATATATATATATATATATATATATTATACACACAAAAATATATATATAAACAAAATAAAAAAAAAAAAAAATTGTTTTTTTATATTTATTTGTAGCGTAGGTCCATGTTTTGTGCTAGAGCAAAAAATATTTTAAAGCTAATATTGTTTTTATCCAAATACTTAAAATTATCGCTACCAACATACATCACCATATTATATTACATTTATTGTTTATTTCTGAACATTCAAATCGATTTAAGTGTATTTCAGGTATATCATAGATATATCATAGTATACTCATAAAATCTCCAACCATACATCACTCATGAAATTGTTAATGTTATATTTTTTTCTCATGACATTGTGATCAAAACTTCATACATGTACACATGCTCTTAGACTTAAATCACTTTACCCATTCCTGTAAATTCTATCCATTTTTTTACCATTTCAAATTTATTTTCTTTTGTACTTTACCAATTCAAAATCAATGCTGTTTTCTTTTCCAAGTCAAGTTTTTCTTTCAATTTTCCTATTTTGTGATTCTTACAATCTTCCTTTCTTTTAATTTTCGTTTGTTTTCAATCTTGCTCTATATTGTTATTGGAATTTTATTTCTTTATTTCGGTTCACATTGTTTCTTGTCCTGAAATTATGATTCTTATAATTGAATATGGATAGCTATTCTTTTCCAACAAGTTCAAGACTCAAGAATTGTAGTGAACAAGGTATAAATTTCTTTTACATTCTTGGTTCATTTTATTTACCTTCAAGATACCGATTGCATTTTAATTAAATTAAGAACTTAGAACGTTAATATTGAACATGCTTAAACACCAAAGTAAACTCACTATAGATTGATCTTTTTCGATGAGAATTATACTACGTGATTTTAGTTATATTTTTTAATGAAATTCTCATAGAATATGATTGTGTTCTTTATTTTTTTTGTTCGAATTAATGTCTCGCACGGTTGAAGTTGGGATCAATTCTAAATATGATATATACAATATTTGTTTCTCTTTAATGGGTGCTTTCAAATATTTTTTGTTCTACGTTTTAATTTTCATAAATGCCTAAAGGTTTGAAAAATCTTCCTCCTCACTCTCGTGTGTGCTTCTATTTTGGACTCCTTATTATGTTTTTGTTTGCTTGTTTGGGCTACTACTGGCCCATCGATTACACACACCACTGGGTTCATAATCATTTTCCCTCCATCGTTATTCTAAATCTGAAGAAACAACATCCTGAATCAATTGTTTAACTATCACTGCTCAAATCACCCACTTATTAGTTTTCATTACTAAAAAAATTATATTTCTTGCTAATTTTGTTTTAATTTTTTTTTCAGAAAATATTTGCAAATTTTGCTATAAAAAAAATTATAGAAAATTATTGTAAATTATTTTGCAAAATATTTTGTATAAATTATTTTTTACAACAAACTTTGTAGAAAATACTTACAAATTTAAAAATTTTATAGAAAATAATTATCTACAAAAAATTATCTGTCAATTAAGATTTTTAGAAAAAGTTGTAGAAAAAAATATTTTTTTGCAAATTTTTTAAACAAATTTACAATAAAATTCTTATGTAATATAAAAATTTTTAGTCATGTTTGGATCTAGTGTTTGCTTTGTTCAGTTAATTTATTTTTATTTGGTAAATATAAAAAGCATGTTCCAAAACTCAATCACGAACATGGTAAAAATTAGTAATTTTAGCCAAAATTAAAATCGAAAATAAATTTCACACCACTAGATAAGTTATTTAACATTTGATATATAGATTTATGGACAATAATATTTTGACACCCAAAAACTTTTAACACTCATTTAATATTATTATTTACCATATATTTTTTTTCAAATGCAAAAGTTCACATTTTTATGATATTTTACTTGTGAAATGATTGTTTTGGTGTGAAAGAATTATTTTCCTAGATAGATTGAGTCCACATTGGGATTGTGAATGTGAATGTGACCTGCTTATACTTTTAGAAATGACAAAGCTTGAATACGAGTTTGGTGACTTGTGTGTTGGTTGGTATTCGTACTAATGTTTTATGTTCCGTCTTCTCATTGCTACTTCATTACTTTCTAACTAAGATGATGGCATCATTTTTCCATTCTGTTGGGTAGGTACCTCTACGTTTGACTCATATCATATGATTTTGGTGAAACTCAATAAAATATAAGTCAACAGCATGAGCGTTGAATTATGGTGGAGCAGCTTTCATTCTTTCATCCTTTTTGACCCTTTCACATTTGTTGGGGAGCGTTATACTTGCCACCATCCACCTCAACATCTTCCAAATTTCCACTATATATATAACCATGTTGTGTTGTAGCATTCCCTATCATGCAACAACACAAACAAGACCATGACAACTTCTTCACTTAGAAAACATCATGGAAAAGTTTCCCAAGATTCTGAACCGGAAGAGGAAGAGGATCTGTTTGAGATTGATCTTGAGGCTGTGAACTGCGTTTCGCCACCTCGTTTCTGGGAAAGTTGCTGCTACACTTCCACCGAGAACGTTGCACTTTTGGCCAATTGTTTGCTGCCAAAATCTGATGTCTCAAGTGCTGTTCCAGCGGTGTGTTCTTCTGCAGGGAACACCAATGTTGTGTTGATTGCAGAGCCCACATCGTTGGGGGAGTATCTTAGGCTACCGTTCTTGGGGATTATACACCAGAAAATGGAACCCAAGTTTCATTTCCAGTTTCAGCGTTAGTTGGTGACTTGTAATATCTGATTACAAGTTTTTATATTTAATTACACACATTTTGTTTAAAGGAGAGGAAAATATCTAATTACCTGTTTTTTTCAATACTTTTTCTTCCTTAATTTTCCCAAAGAGAAACTACTGTTTGTGCAAAAAAAGGTTGTTTCTACAAATGTTGTATCAGACATAGTATTTGTTTCCTTCTGTAATAATCTATAGTTTCTTTGTCTGTGGTTGGATTTAACATCACAATTAAACTTGAACATCTAAATATAGTTTTGAATATGTATTATGGGTATGGACTCCAACCTGCCCCCAACTTAGAAGGAGAAAATAAGAATAACTGGATTTGGGTTTTTATCTTCTTAAAGGTGGGAGATGGTGACGGGTGTTCTACCCTTTTTCTTATTCATCTATGCTCTGCCTTAGCTTGATATTTCTTTCTTTCTCTCTCATATGCTTTTCCTCTCCTATATGCTTTAAATTTTATATCCTTTCATCTTTCTCTGTTTTAATCGTACACATCACTAAAAAAAACTCATATTTTTTATAAATTTTGTTTTGAAATTTTTTTCGTAGAAAACACTTATAAATTTTGTTGTGAAAAAAAAAATTTATAAGAAATTGCTACCAATTTTCTTGCAAAATATTTTGTATAAAACACTTTATGCAACAGATTTTGTAGGAAATACTTGCAAATTTTATAATTTTGTAGAAAATGATTACCTACGAAGGAATTATCTGTCAATTAAAATTTTTAGAAAAATTGGTAGAAAATAGTCTTTTCTTGCAAATTTCAAATTTTTTTAACAAATTTGCAAGAAAAATTTCATGTAATATGAGAATTTATAGTAATTAAAAAATGACCCTAGTCCAATAGAGGATAACTTATCATGCTTCATTCCCAATATAACTTGTTTTTCTCTTAAAGAGATTTTACATTTGTTCTCGATAACTATTGGGTGATACTCTTTATCACACAAATTAAACAAACACGTTAGTAATTCGCAAATAATTTCAATGTCTAATAACATTTATAAAACATGTAAAGTCTTAGTAAAAATATGAGTAGTCCTTGATGATCTATCTTAACAAATTGTAGTCAAGAACATTAATTACTGGATATAATCCAAGTGCTACCTTATCTTAATATCTTTACCTCCATATACTATTTTACCCATAAGAATTGAGATCAACAACTTGTCAAAATACCATGTACTCGACATCTTTGGTAGATAGAGCTATGAAGTTTTGTTTCTTGATTGACCATGATATCATGTAGGATCCAATAAATTGACCTCCTTCACTTGTGCTCTTTCTATCAACTTTTTCTTTAGTATAGTCTACATTTAGGTGGCCTTCCAAATACATGAGACTCATATTTCTCTTATAAAACAAACATAAAGTTGTGTAAAGAAGAGAAAAAGAAGAAAACATCATTTAATGTTGGATGAAGCACATTTAATGTTTCTCAATTATCAAAACTTGACAAATGAAAGAAGAAGACATTCAAAATAAGTTCAAAGTCTCTCAATGACAAGGGATTGCAATAGTTATTTCTTCGTGAGCCTATTTAAAGACAATCCTTACAACCGAGATCGCGGCGGGACGACGAAAATAATTTAAAAAAAAATATAGGAGTCGCCATCATAGTTTATTATGGAAAACTATAGAAAAACCTTAAAAAAGAATGGTCGTCGAAACCAAATTTGGGTTCGGGAGTCGGTTACGTGGGAAGAGTATTAGTACCCTACAACGCCCATCTTAAGACCCAAAAAATCAAACAAAATAAAAAACACATACACAAATAATAAAGATTAAAAATAAAATACTTTTTTTACTTTTTTGGCCCGACGAGGATTGTACCTCGCTCCTACGTATTTCCATTTGGAAAATCAAACATAACGTAGTTCTTTATACAAATATTTGTTGTTTGATATTTTTTTTTAATTTTAGATTTATATACATATATATATATATATATATTATTAATATCAAGAGAACCCGAGATTCTACATGATAAAAGATCTAGTTATCAAACAAATCCCAGACTTACATGATATTAAAAATAATTTTTATTTTTTATTTTTTATTATTTTTTTTTAAGAAAAAAGAATTAAAAGCCTACAAAGGAGTGTTTTGATTACCAAGCAAGTCCAAGACTTGACATAATATGCAATACTTATATCAAAAAAATAATATTATTTTTTATTTATTTATTTATTATTATTTTTTTAAAGAGAACTAAAGCCAACGAAAAAAACCTTTTTAATTACCAAGATAATGACATTTCAAATAGAAGGAAAGAGAAGGGTTGAGCACATCAATGACAAACTCAAACCCAAAATCATCTAACATCCAGACTCCCAAACCCCAAACACATTAGTCATACAACATGTCAATCGATCATACATTTGATATTATAAGAGAATTTAAGAAGTACATGAATAACATTAGGAGCAAAGATATATATATATATATATATATATATAACAAAACAAATACATTTACCCGGACGAAATTGGGTGTTGACAAATAAAAACCATTATATATGCAAGTGTTTAATCTCTTCTACTTTTTCTCTATTTCCTAAAAAGCTTTGTAATAACACTATATTTTGCTCATTCTAGCTAAGTAGAGAAAGAACATGTAAATCTTCTACCCTAGCAAGTTTAAACTATGATCTTTTGATCACAAGGACATTGTATTTGTCTTAATCCAGGAGTGACAATACTTGTATTGAGCTAGATGTGGCTTGGAGAAAGAATACTTTGGTTGAGCCATGAGTGGCTTGTTGAAAGACTACTCGATTTAAGTCCGGAGTGACTTATTGAGAGGATACTTGGGCTAAGCCAAAAATGGTGCTAAAGAATTATGTCAAAAAGTTTCTAAAGAAGTTCAAGTTGGATGATGCTAAATAGATTGACCCATGCATCCTACAACATCTCTTGGTCTTGAGAAATAATCTAATAATGTAAATAACACATTGTATAGCAACATGATCTGGTCTCTCGTGTGTCTAACAACATGTACACAAAATATTGTATTTAATCTGTGTACTCATTTTGAAGAGAAACTAGGAGAAATATATCTTATAGTTGTTAAAATAATTTTTCATTATTTAAAACACACTACTAATCTTTGTTTGTGTTTTAAAGGATGAGAAAATTTTAAATTACAAGGATCTTGTGATGTTGGTTACACACTAGTAGAGGTTGCCACTTCATTGGTTGAAACCTAGAGCCTTTGGCTGATAAGAAGTAAGGAGCAATAGTTCTATCTACAGTTGAAACTGAGTACATATATGCTACTAGTTGTTACTTCCAACTACTATGGACCGAGAATTAACTAGAAGATTAAAACAACCTTCAAAATATTTTAGAATTAGAAAATTATGTATATCATTCTTCATATGTTTCATAGAAGAACTACTTGTGAACCTTACATATCCTATAATAGGGTGCACCGCAATTTGTAATGAAATACTATAAGTTACAATTTCTCATCCTCCAACTCATTCAACTAGTATAAGTTACAACAACTAGTCATATGAGATTCAATAAGACGAGACTTAATAAAAACAATTAAATGAGTTATAGACAACCATTGCAAATATGAAAAAATGTCATGTAGTAAGGATTAAATATGTACAACGGTTTGACATTCAAAGAAATGTTGAAGGGACTCCTCTTTATCTTTATAAGGAGAACACATGGAGCATAAATTCAACCCTCTAAAGTGAATAAAAGTTTATTTTATGTTATTTTGAACACTGATATCAAAGTTACGAAATAAGTTTGTTTTGAAATACGCAAAAAATTCAAAGTTTTTTTTAGTAACATCCTAATGAGGTGTTTCAAAGTGGCTAGCCAAATTTGGAATTTGTGTGACATTGGAATTGGAGTATTGTTAGTACCTTATAATAAAAGTAGGATTATTTCCTTGGATTTAAAACATTAGGGCTTAGTTCTATAGGTAATTATGTCTGAAGGATTGTGTGAGTGTCTAGAAATTAGATATCGCTTTATATCAATATTTAATAAAAGGTTTATTCTCGAAAAAAATTGTGTAATTTTTATATCGCCAAAACAGAAGTCCCTCCTGCTTTTTCCTCGTTAGTAATCAGAATCATTTTCCCCTTTTCAGTTTCTTAACACAAACACCATCATTATCCAAATTCATTCAATTTTTTCTTACTTTTCAACAATCATACTTTAACGATGACCAACTAGGTCTTATTCGGGGGCTCCTTTGGTTCCATGTGTCAGATTTAGCCATCAAATATGCAATGGTTAATCCAATCAATTCCTAGTGTAAGACCCGCAGAATTTAAGACCCACGGAATTGTGGCTCGGGTTGGCGAGTGTGTCGGTGTGAATGTGCTGGTTGTGGCCAGTACGGATGGGTCCAGAGGGATTGCCCTCCTCAGTGGTTGCTGACGAGTTTGGTAGTCCTAGGACGTTACGGACTATGTTCGTATTTGGGAACTCCACCTGGCGTTACGGTGTGTGATCCGTAGCATGTTTTCGCACGTGCTTTATCGGTGTGGCTGATAAGTGTTGCAGCAAGGCACCTAAAGATACTCATTAGAAGATATAGAACACTGCTTACATGGTTGTGGCCATGAGAAGAACTCAAACGAGGTTTCCTGATGTACTTGTTATGCATGGTGGTGGCCATGTGGAGGGAAGGTAACGTGACTTCCATTAAGTGCATCAGTGCACATGGTGGTGGCCATGTGATGGAAATAGAGTAAGATTCTGTGGAAAGAGAAAGGATACCTGATAGGGTTGTGGCCAAGCAGTATAAAGAAGAATTGTGTTGTTGTTATACTATTTGTATTGGTTAACATGTATATGCATATGTAATATATATATTTTGTATGATTTAACTGTTAGCTCACCCTATCTGCTTGTGTTTGGCGATGATCGTGTACGTGGTACACGTGAGCAGGTGATGATGCAGGTGGAGCTGGTGAGACTTAGCTGCGGAGAGGGGCTGTTTATGGGGATTTTTATGTTCATGTTTTTGTCACTCTATTTTAACATATGATGTAAAGGCTCATGGCCTACTTGATTAAACTCACACTTTTGTATGTATGGACTTAATGGTGGTTTTAATGAAGTTTTTACTTTCCCGTGTTTTGGAAAATGAGGCATTATTAATGAATGAGTTTTTACATAAATGATGCTGATGTAATATTTTGTTTTATTTTTGTTAAATCCGTAATATCTGCTAGGGATGTTACACCTAGCCCCTTGTTAGGTTTCATGACATATTTTCATCCAAGTGCACCAAAAAATTGTTTGGACAATATTTGTGTCAAATATATAGCGCAATTTTCCTTTTCCGATTGGAATTTGGTTTTCAGAAAACAAAATTCTTAACTATAATTAAGAGAAATTTGATTGAAAATGAGTTATTGATTTTTAAAGAACTGAATTCTAACATATTTTAATCTTTCTCTTTTTCATTTAAAATAAGATATTTTTGAAAACAAATAATTGCAAAAAATTATAAAGTTTAGAATTTAGTTTTTCGAAAATTAGGTTTTTTTAAAACCAAATTCAGTCTGAAAAAAGAACAAAAACATTTTACGTGTAAATATTCGACACAATATATTATCTGTTTCGGGTGTAGGGACCAAGAACCTACTAAGAACCTCTTCAATTTTACTCTCTTCTTGAAATCTCCTCTCTTCACAACTGCAATAGCTTCTCCTCCAAGAAATCTACCTCCTCACTCGATCGGTTAAACAGACGATCAGGGTACCTGTCTAAAAGGCTTCAATGCTTAAGTCAGTTGATGGGCCAATCGGTGTATAAGTGTAACTGCAGTAATAAATGCGAAATTAAGATCCTCACCAACCTACCTTTGGGCCCTATTTATAGTTTCTGGTGTGGGCCTGGGATTAGGGTTCCTGAATCACGGCCCAATGATCCTCTAATCAAAATTACTGACTTGTTTAACGTTAATTAATCCAGCTGGCTGGCCTCGTTTGGCCGGTCGACCGATAGCCGCTTGACTAGGCTGGTTATCTTATGATTTTAACAACCTTAAGTGAATAATTAATCTATACGGCCGATCGACTGATGGTCACATGTAAGGCGCTACATGAACCACCTATGAGACTGATCGACCGATGGATTTCCATGGGTTGATGCGCGATCGACCTGGGAACCGATCAATCGATTATCCTTTACAAGTTAAGGCGATGTTCGTGTGTGGGACCGAGCGACCGATGGTCCTTTACGAGGTAACGAGTGGTTTGTCTGTGAGACCGATCGACCGAGGGTCCCTTACAGAGTAACGCGTAATTTATGCGTAGGACCGATCGACCGATGGTCCCTTTTTGGGGTAGCGTGTGATTTGTTTGTGGGGCCGATCGACCGATGGTACTATATAATTCATCTGTGGGACCGTTCGACCGGTGGACCTGTTTTATATACGAGCCCTCCCAGCCTTGTTCGATGGACCAGAGGACTGCACGTGGCCAATGGCCCGATGGGACATACAGTACATTATCCAAGTAACTTTAGAATGAAAGTATTATTTATGTTGGAAGTCCTACATAATTATTAGATATAAGACCAAATTATATTACAAAAGTGAGTCTAAACTTCATTTTATAAGTCAGATTTGCAAGACTGAATTAGACTTAAGTCTACATCTTAACATGGTATCAGAGTCATGAGTTAGAATCCGTCCTAACAAAATCTGTTATTTGTTGGACTTATTGTTCCAAATATTATCATATCACACTTTAGTATATAGTCTCATACTCGATATGTATATTCTTCAGCTTGAGGAAAGTGTGTTGAAAGTTCCACATCGATTTATAAGGTCAATTTTTAATATATAAGTGAATATAAACATTAACTTACAAGCTCATATGTAAGATTGAGTCAAGGCTGACTCAAGGGTAAAACATTAACTTCATGCCTCCAAAAATAAAGGTCTACTAAATTTTATATTTAACGAGTTAAAATCTTTTTTCAATAAATTATATAATCAATTTTGATTCTATTATTCCTTTATCTTTGAGTGACTTTGATTCTATTTTTTTCTTTTGTTTATATATTTGCATTTCAATTTTCATTTTATTTTCTCTTTTTATCTCTATACGACTTCAATTTTGATTATATTTTCTTCTTTTATCTCTTTGTGACTTTTTTTGATTTTATTTTCTTCTTTTATATTTATGTGACTTCTTATATATTGATTCCACTCATTGCATCTCCTAGTTTTCTTCTATTCTGGAGTTTTTCTTTTGAGAATTTTGACATATTTCATTCATTGAATTTCATATTGTGCGTGATTGTGCGTGTATACCAATCTTTTTATTTTCTGGTTAGTTTGTTTTTCTCTCTATTTGTGTTGATGTTATTTTTATTTTATTTAATGAATTTGTAGTAGGATTATAAATCTATTTCTTTTGCTTGATTTTATTTAGGGATTAAGGTTTAGGGTTTTAGTTAAGAAGAACAATATTTTTTAAATTATTTTTATTAATGATTAATATCAAAATAAACTTTGCAGGTTTATGAAAAAGTTGAGACTTGAAAAAAAAGAAAGACACCTGAGATTTCAAAATACTCAAAGTCTATGATTGAGTATATTTTCTTGACAAGTAAAACCAAGTTTTTATTGTTTTAACTTATTCTTTTTATATACTTATTTTTAGTAGTGTTTTATATATTATAATTTTTTTTCATATAAAAATATATAAATATATAAATATATCAACTAGAAAATTTGAATCAGGCTATTCAAAAGTCCAAAAAAAAAGAAAAATTGAGACTTTTATTGAATCACAAAAAACTATGAATAAATTTATAAAAGTATATAAGAAAAATGAATTAGAAGATATAAGTGAGTGCTCTTTGAATGAACTAGATAATAACAATATAGATAAATGGGAAAGCAACAATAACGAGACAAATGTGGTTAGATATGATGATAAATCTCATCTCAAACTCATGATAACTATTAAAAATATATAAAAAGATTAAACGGATTAGTTTTATTATCTATTAAAATAGAAATGTTAATGAAATTATAATTTTGAAAATTCAATAAATTATTTTGTATTAAAAAAGTTTAAAAAATTAATTTTAAATAAAAAAATATTACTTTTAAATTTGTTTTAAGTCTTCCAAATTTTTGAATAGTCTCTGGATTGAATTAGCTATAAAGTCGACCATAAAGTCGAGCCTTAACAATTCAAGTGAAAAGATGGTTTCCCGTAGAGATATTCATCCAAAAACTGGGTTCTGTTGGTTTGAATTTTACACATGCACAGAAATTTAGAAAAAAAAAAATGGGAAGAATCTGGTAACAGAAGCCGGAGATAATGTGGAGTTAGGGTAAAAAAGTTAAAACGTAGGTTTGCCAATTTCATAGGAATTTCACAATGTTTATATATTTTAGTTTGGTGTTGGTGAATAAAGTAGAGTATGCAGCTAGCAATGTAGGGTTATGAAAAAAGCAATGGAAAAGGTAGTGAAGTGGGAAAATATATCACTTTTTTTAACTGGTTTGCCTAGAAAGTAGCATGTGTGAGTATAAAAATGAGCTCACTCCGCAGTTTCGCCTTCTATCCCTACCTTTCCATGCCTCAGCTCAAGGTAGTGTGCTGAAGAGACATAAGAAAGACACTTCTTCAATTCCTTTATTTTATATATCAAGCTAAGGAATTTATAAAGATCACTGCTTCCTTGCCCAAGCATTTGTTTTCTATATTTACTCTACAACCACACTAAATTACTATTTTACAACAATATAATATTCTATTAAAAAAATACTTATACAATGCATGTTATTTATTATGAAATTATTCTAATCCAATTGCAGGAAATTGTTTTGATATTTTAAATGACTTTTTTATTGAATTATTTATACTATTCGATATATTCTAACTTAAATATCAGTTTAAAATATCGTTTAACACAAAAAAAATTAACATCATTGATTTAAAAGAATTATATCTATTTATTTTAAAATTTGAATACTAAAATGTATCAAAATTTAAAATAATAACAAAATTTAATTTTATATCAAAATTTAATAACTAAAATTATATTTAATCTTTGAGATCTGGTAAAGATTTTGCAATTTATTGTTTATTTATTTTTAATTTATTTGATTGTTGTATGATATATTTTTTTTCATTTTCTTTTCACTTATTATTGAAAAACTCGGTATTGTATACTCATGTTATGTTATAGGTGGTGAGAGTCGTCTTTGTATTTATAATGAAATATCTCCTTTTAAGTTTTTTTATAAAATCACAAATATATAAGTTCTAGTTTCATATCATATTTCTATGCTTTTACAAAGGAAATGTATGAAGGAGACTATACACATAAATTTAGGTTATTGTTACTGCTGACGACCCTGACCCCTTCTATGAACATATGTCATAGGTCTAAGTCTAAGATATTTTTGCCTAGAAGCCTGACTATGTGTAGAATTTCTGCCACAATGTATGGATGCTCCTTTTGTTTTACCCCTATCTAATAAACACATTCAAAAATACATTAAAATTAAAATTAATTACAAATAGAAATTACGACACAACATAAAAACATTAACAAAAAGACGTAAGAAATAAAATAAAAAACATAAATAAATTATTTCAAACATCTTCAAAACAATAAAATTTTAAATAAAAAATAAAAAATAAAATTCATAGAACCGACTATAACGAAATGTCGACAGAAATCCCAACTACATGACAAATTAAATAACTAAAATAATCATCTAAATTATTAAAATATTATTAAATAACATTCTAATATTTAAATATCAAATTGTCAACATGTATATTTAAAAATAATAAATAATTATGATACAAATAATAAAAAACAATAAAGAATTATTAACTCATGCATTAAATGAATTGAATTCAGTTTAATCTATATTTAAAAAATTAGAATTTTTTTATTCAACCCTATTCAAACTTATTTCAGGTTAACTCATGGATTGGACCATTTTGACATTTGTATAGTGTAGTTTGGAATTGTCTCTATGGTTCATATTCCTCCATGTACCATATCTAAATTCCAGAATTTCCTTCCACAATACTCCACCCTCTCTTCCTAGCCGCCACTTCCACCTTCTTTGGTTTAGCAAAAAAATACAGGAACAAAAACTGAATAATTAATATTGGTCTTCAAAAAAATTAAAGGCACCATACTTTTAAAGCAGTGGCGAAACCATAAATAATATTTTCAAAATGTATTAATAAATATTTATTTATATAAATTATAATTAAAATTTACTTTTTAGAATATCAAATATATAAAAAAAAAAAATCGGAGCTGAAGCACTTCACTCTCAACAAAAGCTCCTGTGCTGTTTGTTTCAAAGTTATAATGCTCTTCCTAAACTTTCTGAAAACCCTTTTTATTTGTCATGTTATATTTTTTTGTCTGTCATATATATATAT
>Ga0214544_1000250_pt1 | contig 89774 bp, 51 predicted proteins | sample CNSS3metaG_FD_160074 | JGI IMG/M metagenome (GOLD analysis project Ga0214544, IMG submission 160074) | Root nodule microbial communities from cowpea collected in UCLA plant growth center, Los Angeles, California, USA - CNSS3 | ecosystem: Host-associated > Plants > Roots > Nodule | place: USA...
TATATATAATCAAATTACACAGTTATAACTAAACCTAGCAAAAGTTCATTAGCTACCAAAACCTTCACCATCTTCTTGTTGTTGTGGCCACTTCAACAGTAGCCATGGCAGCCACCACCTCCTCCTCCACCAACGGCTTCTTCACTCTCCGATCAACAAGTAGCAGCGAAAATGGTGGCGAAAACAAGATCAGAGGTTGCGGAAAACCTGATGGGGTGGCCATGTGGTTCATCAATGGCGTCACCACAGCTTTCTTTGCCTCCTTGGAACATTGCTGCATCAGAATTGCCACCCAAGAAGATGTCGATGAGGCCAACGACGACATGCCGCTGATCCTCAACGACGGAAACCTCCGCCACCGCTCCGCCGCCGCCACCACCACCGGAAAACGAAAAGTGAAAGGAAAGAAAAGTTAACATTTTTCCTGTTGACCCACCCAATACTGAAAGTCAACGTCTCTCTTTTCTTGGTAAGTGTTGATGTTTTATATAATATAGTGTGAGGAAGTTCTTGGGGTTATGTAATTTCAGCATTGTGAATGAAAAATTGGACACCACTTTTCATTCATTGCTTTTGGATATATACAGAGAATGTTCTAAGTTTGATGGAAAAAAAAAATGTTCTTGTAAGCTTGATTGATTTCAAATGCTAAAAGGTTAACAACTTCAATTGGGTTTTCTGGTTGAAATTCTCAACATTCTTGAGATCAGTCAATGACTAATTTTTATTCAGCAATTTTAGTGACAGATTTTAAACTCAGAATTTGGATTGAGTTTCACTCAAACAAGGTAAATAGATCGATGAAGAGAAAACACCAGGAACATTTTTGAGTTCTGGTTTTGTGAGAAGAATTATCAGTTATTAAGATCGAGCACGCTCTAATAACTCTGAATCATTATGAGATAAACTTGAAGAAAAAGTTTAAGAGTAAAGATGGTTTAAAAATTTTTGTTTGAAAAAAAAAAAGCTGTTTCTGTGTTTTTGTGTCCCTAACATGTTCATGATATTCAATGATGTGGTCTTCTTGGTCATGATCATCGCCATCTTTCACCGGGTAAAGTTTCTTTTGCTTTTTTTCAACTTTCTTTTCCATCACAAAAGTGATACGAAGTCCGAGAAAAAGTGAATGTGCGTCAGAGTAGATCGAAATTATTGCTCCTTTTTCGAATTTCATCGTTTTTTTCCCTTTCACAAATATGGTAATAGGGTTATGACTTAAAATATATGTTTGCTCTGGTTTTTTAACTGTGATTAGAAAAAATGGAAATTTTTAGAAGGGAAAAAATTAGATGGATGTTGGGGAAATTTGGGAAGCACGTGAAGAAGATAAAAGGAAGATGATGATGATAAATTAGTATTTTAGAAAATACACTTTTAGGTAATAGAATAATTGAGTAGGTTAAATAGTAGTTATGTCATTATTATATAATAATTTAAGTTGGATTTTTATCCAAAAAAAACTAAAAAAAGTTCGATTTATTTATATTAAATTAAGTCATCATATTATTTAACCTAATAAACACTCTTATTAATACTTATTAAATACTATTTGAGTTAGCTCTAAAAATGTTTAAAGATTACTATTTGACTAGTTACAAGTTAAATTCAAAGGTGTTTGACATTTTAACATGAGGATAATAGAGAGAAAGTTTAGGAATTGAGGCTAGGACTGAATCAATATATGAAAAACCTTCTTAACTTTACAAATATGCATTTCCCATATGTAAAAGCCTTAACTTCAAACCATAACTTAACCAATAAAAAAAATACAAAAACTCAATAGTTAATTAAGATTTGTATAGAAGAATAAATTTAGGAAGAATGGGATAATGTTTAGGAGAAATTTATTTTGTCTTTTACAAATAGATGGTTGTTGATAGAGAATTTTAATAATTAGTATGCAAACATATCATTAGTTTAATTTTATTCGTAAAAATTTTAAAATATGAATTATAATAAACTAAAATATTTTAAATATTTTTTTGTCCGAATATTCCTATTTTTAATTGAGAATATGTATGTTATTTTAATTAGACAATGTAACAATGATATCAATTTTAGTATTCAAAACAAAATATTTATTTAAAAAACTTTATATATATATATATATATATATATAATATCATATTATAGTATGCATAAGAAGAAAACAAATGCACACGTAATATATTTTACATAATTAGTAAATTGATTCAGGGAAGTAAAGTGTTGGAAAATTAGAATTCAAAGTAAAACATGCTTTTTGAAAACGATATTTTCATGTATAATTAAATATTATATTATAAATCTTATAAAGATAATTACTTAATACTGATAGGAATAACATAAAAATATTATAAATAATAAAAACATGGAAAGAATAAGAGGTTGTAAAAAGTATAAATTTCATATAATTATGATGATGGTTTTGTAGGTGTATAAGAGTTTTTGTTGGTGTTGAAACCACCTTTTGTTTTTACAAGTTTTATGTGGGATTCATGTTATATTAACAAAATTCTCCATTTTTTGTGATCTTTGTGTAGTGTTTGCATGTTCCCTTTGAGATGGCTTATCTTTTTTCATGTTTTTTTGATTCGCTTGAATTGAAATAATACTTTTTCTCCACGTTGTGTTCTCTTTAAAATAACCCTTCTTCTCCATATTGCAGATCCTATTTGAAGTAACTATTATTAATCAATGGTGACTTTTGAATGATGTTATTTGTTTTTCATTTCTTTAATTTGAAAATTATTCTCGGCTTTAGCAAACATATTCTTGTTTAATTCGGTTTAATGTGTACTCTTTCAAATCTTACATTTTTTTTTTAAGTATTTTGTCACGCACTATTTGTATTTATTATTTTCAAATTTTTATCTTACCTAATAATTTTCTAACATTGAGCTATGTAACTTTAAACATCTCTTATTGAATATAATATCTCATATTATTTTAATAATTAGTTGAAGGTTAAGATATTATTTTATCTCATGCTTGATTTTTTATTTTATTTATGACCATTTAAAATAATTGAGTCATTCTAAAAAAAATGAAAACTTTTTGAGAATCATGTTTTTTTTCATATTATAATCTTGTAATATACTTTTTTATTTTTGTCGAAAAAAAATATCGAGCATTATCGTCTTTATCATAAAGAATCACTCTACTGACAAATAAAATAAAAATAAAAAATACGATAAACCATAATTGTTATTTAGTGACAATCAATAACTATGAAAAATTTTATACAACACATATATTACTCTACCATAACATTTAATCCCAAGTTTATTCAAAATATAATAAAATATTCTAAATGACTACATTTGATAATAATTATTTAACATAACTTCATCTTGACATATTTACTAATAAACCGTCTTAACTCATTATATATATATATATATACTAAAAGAAGTATAATTAAGAGAATAATGACCAATTAATCTAGATTTTTTTTTTCTATTTTACCTAGCATGTTTTATGATTTTTCATCATTGTGACCTATTTTAACATCTTTAGGTTAAAATTTCAATTAAAAACATTCAAATATTTATTATTTTATAATTTTTTTTGTCTGTCTAGTCTATTGTAGAATGAATACTTAGAACATTAAGATCAAGGGAGAGAGAAATGTAGTAAAAATTGTTATTATTATTTGATAATTAATATAATAATTTTTTAAAGTAATCACACATGCTAAAAGAAATAATTAATTCAATGAATTTATTAAAAATTTTAAAACAATGTTATTAATGTACTAATGTATCTTACTATTAATAACTTGTAACATTAATTTCTCATTATTTATTAATAAACATATTTATGATATTTAAGAAATATAAACATGGAAAAATTTAGGTTTGATAGAAAGTATAAAATAATTTATAAAAAGAGCATAACTTTTTTCTCATAGATTATACTCTTTTATGTTTAATTGACATTTATGTGTCATTTCCTAGAAATAATTTATACATAGGACAACATGTGTAAAAACGAATTTAGCCTCATTTGATGAGTACCTAATAAATTTATACTGTGATTTTTTTTAGACAAAGTCTGATCCTATCTATATTGCTCAATAGATCATTTTGAATTGTTTTAACAAAGGTAAGAATAAAGAAACTAAAATTTTTTAAATAAAATATGAAATATGTATATGATAGTAATGAAATTAATATTTTAAATATAAGTTAATAGTAAAAAATCTACAGGAATAAGTGTTTATTTTGAATTTAGGATAAAAAGTTCATCTTATTTAATCCAATAGGAGTTGAAAAAAAAATATTTATTATAATTTTTAAATTAATTGGAGTTTGAGTTAAATTTTGCTTATAACATGAAAAAAAAATAAAAATCAAAGGCATAATATTCAATGGAAACTGAAAATTAGTTGAGTAAAATATTATAGCACGAACCACGGTGACGCAGGAACGACAACAATGTCTTGACCTGAGAAGCGCACCACCACGCCAATGACCGGAACGACAACGACGTCACGAACTCTGGCAACAACGACGGCGTGGCGAACAGAGAGAACGACAGCGCCGTACGAACAGAGAGAGCCGCCCGCGAGGAGAGGGAGAGGAGAAGAAGGAACCTAAATGCGGTGAGTTTTTGTTTATTTCCGCACACGAAACGACAATCAATGGCGTCGTTTCCGTAGTTAACAGTTGAGCATGCTATCTATGATTTTGACAGTATTTTTATGCTTCGTTTTTATGTTTGGTTCTAGGATTGGGGTTTAGGATTTTGTTCTCTGCTTCTTTCTTTTTGTGACCGCTTTTTGCTTCAGTTTTTTTCTAAATTTGTGGCTGGTTCTGTGTTATGATGGAGGCAATGATAAGGATATGGTGGTTACAGGATTTTTGGCTTGGTGGTTGCAGAATGAACTTTACAAGTTGTTCTTGAATAGTTTGTTCTATGCTCTGCAACCGCTTCGTACTGTGTCTTTTTAGAGTCTGACGATCTCAACTAAAATCAATAATGTAAAAGCCATTCAAGTTTAGTTTGAAGGTATTTGATCATCAATATAAACTATACTTCTGATCATTTTTTTTTGGAAATATGACGAAAGTTTCAATTTATTGGTTTTAAACTAAAGTTCCCTTTTCCCTTCTCACATGCTCTTAGACAGAACAACCTTCCAAGTAGAAAATGCCGAAATTGTTCCTGATATAGACCCGGTATTTGACTGCACAATTGTTATGACACTTTATCTAGCTCAACTAAAAACCTTTTCAATCCAACAAGGCTACACCATAAACACCTTTTTTCACTATGTGAAATGCAGTTTCATGCAGTATGTTGTTAGTATTGTTGTTTCTTTTTGTTGATTATTGGATAATTTAACTTATGCTAGATGGTGCTCATTGGAATTGTAGATAGTAACATTGAGAAGTAAGTTGGATTAGTGATGTTGATGTGTAATCGGTGGTTAGGAAGAACAAGGGATCGTTACTGTTACCACGGTGAGTTTCTGATCCGATGGATGACGAGCAGCAGGAGGGTCCAAGATAGGAGCAAGAAGAAGAGGGTTCACGACCTTGAAGTCGTAACCGAGAAATGGAAGATAGTCTCCAAAATCATTTACTTAATGGAGCTTCTGAAGCAAGAGCCCGAAATGATTATTCCTGTTCGCTCCCTAGAGAATCACCGCAGGCAAATCAACCTCCCTAAGCCCCACCGAATCTCTGATTTCCTCCGCAAAACCCCCAAACTCTTTGAACTCTACAAGGACCAAAAGGGGGTCCTATGGTGCGGCATGACCCCAAAAGCCGAGGACTTGATGGAACAACAGCAAAGGGTCATCGAGGATCATGCTGACAAGGCTGCGGAATATGTTACAAGGTTTCTCATGATGTCAGTGGAGAAACGTCTTCCGTTGGAGAAGATTGCTCACTTTAGAAGAGATTTTGGGTTGTCCTTGGATTTTAGAGTCCATTGGGTGCACAAGTATCCTCAACATTTTAAGGTGGTGAAAACACTTGATGGGATTGAGTTTTTGGAGCTTGTGTCTTGGAATCCTGAATGGGCAATTACTGAGTTGGAGAAGAAGGTGGTGAGAGGAGTAGCTGGAAGTGGAAGTGAAAGTGAATTCCCTGGCGTGCTTTCAGTTCCGTTCCCTTTGAAGTTTCCTTCAAATTATAAGAGGGTATATCGGTACTATGCTGAAAAGATTCAGCATTTTCAGGAGATGTCTTATTTGTCTCCCTATGCAGATGCCCGTGGACTTAAAGCTGGTTCTTTGGAGTTTGATAAAAGGGCTGTTGCTGTTATGCATGAACTGCTTAATTTCACTATTGAGAAGAGGTTGGTCACTGATCACCTTACTCACTTTCGTTGGGAGCTTGTGATGCCTCAGAAGTTGATGAGGCTTCTGCTGAAGCATTGTGGGATCTTCTATGTGTCAGAGAGGGGGAAGAGGTTTAGTGTGTTTTTGACTGAGGCTTATGAGGGTTCTGAGCTCATTGAGAAATGTCCCTTGGTGCTATGGAAGGAGAAGGTCCTAGGGCTTGTGGGTTACAGAGGGAGGAAGAAGAAGTTAGAGGTTTGTAGTGAGGGGTCTGATGCGGAATGTTATGATGATTTGGTTTCGGACCAGTGTGATTCTGAAATGGGGGAGTTGCATGTGCAGATTGATCAAACTGGTACCTTGGATTATGAGGATCCTTTACTTGAGGATGATCTTGAGATGGATGTTGGAGAGATTGCTCACACTTATCGAAAATTTGAAAACTCATGAGGTCAGAGTGTGTTCCAATTTCGATAGAGATAGATAACTGCTTCATTTTTGAGGATTGTATTCCTTGATGTAACATCAAACTCTTGGGAGAATGCAATTGTTTACCTTAATGCATCAAATTTTGAGGGTTACTTTTGATTTTCATTGGAAGTAGATTTCAAATTGCCTGTTTGGTGTTGCTGCTGTTTCATTTGGTCGAATTTGGTCTCCGTTCTTGGAATTTGGTGAACCATTATTTTAGTAGTGCAATTTCAATCAACATGTTAAGATGACTTCCATATTTAAAGGAAATGCTGATATGACATTACACAACACACCCACCTCATCACTGTACTGCCACATCAACTTTTGCATTAAATACTGGATGTAAGTTAGCAGATAAACAAAAAAGAGAAGATTAAAATAGTGAAAACCAAAATTGACAAACAAAAAAATGGGCGATGGGTGGGGACTAAATTCGAGAAATGACTCGATAGTAAAGGATAAAGAATGTTATTAAATACTTTCTTTAAAAAATCTTCAAAATAAGGTATGATTATTAAGAAAATATTGGTGAACCTAGTGGGTGTGTTGTATGGCATGAATACTTCACTTTATATTGTTGTTTTCCTCCAAAATATAGAGATTGATAGTGTATTGGTAGTTTGGTGCCTCAGGAGCTGAACAACAGACCAAGTGTAATTGTATACTGAGTAGTGTAGCGCTTATAAGGGCAAGTTGAAAAGCTAAAACAGACTGAAGAGATCTTCTTGGAGATGCTTGATGTGGAATGTGATAAAGATGAAGTTGTTTGTAGTACCATGCTTTCATCGTATGCCAGATGGGGATGCTACAAGTTTATGTTGTCTTTTTATTCTACTGTAAAAGAAAATGGGACAATTCTCTCTGCTAGTGTCTTTAACTTTATGTTGTCTTCGCAAAAGAAATCACTCCTTAGAGTTGTTGTACAGATGTAGAAGGATATGGTAGAAGATGGGGTGATACCTAATAGTTTTTTATCTATGCAGTGGCCATTGGCTCACTTGTCAGGGGCTGCTGAATATGCTTTCAAGACCTCTGATGAGATGAGGAATAATGGAGTTAGACCTGAGGAGGTAACACAATCTGTGTAGTTTGGTTTTCATTGAGTCCACAGTAACAACATGGCAGATTTCAAGGCATCTGCTTTAAGTCCTTTAAACTTTTATTTCTTTTAAATGAGTATATTTTTGGAGGATCTTTGTTTGGAAATGGCATTATTGGTTTGGCATTGGCTTTCACATATCCTTTTTGTTGTTCCTTACATAGTTCTTCTGTCCACACAATTTCTAGATTGTTCAAGATTCCACTGTTTTATTTCTTTTTTAGATTTTTTAGATTTTTCAATGACTTGTAGTAGGGCGCATGACGCTATTTCATCTAATATATCTGTTATGTGTGCTGCAGGTTCAGTCTTTATTTGTTACGTTGTTATGTAGCTGTGTCTTGATGGAATTCATTTGTTAGCCATATTCAGAGTGTGTTGGGTGCATCCTAGGTCCTTGGGCCAGTCTTGTGTGATCAGTTTTGCTGGTTCATGTGAGCAGTTTTATGGTAATCTGCTAGCTATGTTATTCTTTGAGAATTAAACTTTATTTTTAAGCTGTCTACTATAGCATGGAATTGTGAAAAATCATATGTAATCTGTTATTTTGAGAAAATGTGAAAGTGACAACCATTTTAGCTTCTTGTTATTTTGCATTTGGTAGATAATTTTGTGTGTAATTCGTTTCTAGGAAAACATCTGTATGCTTAGAATTTTATACACACGAGTCTTGAAGAAAACCTGGAGCTTGACACTGCGCCTTCATTAAAGCCATGCTTGAAGCAGGTTAATATTAAGTATCTTGCATGAACAGGATAGATATAATGAAACAGGAGGCTTGCAGCAAATTGAATTTTGCATCCAGTATTTTTTACCTAAAAAGTTCTTCTGGTGTTGCTCCATCAATTGAAGCATCCAACACAATGATAAGATGAATTTGATTTTGTTTTACCAGATTTTCATCACAAAATCTCCAGTTTTTGTCATTTTTTTTGTTTCATGTTTATGATCTCTTTGCTCATTAACTTATATATTGCTCTAAAGAAACTCCGGTTTTAGGATTATGTATAATTTATATGTGAATTTTAGTCAGATCCCGGTAATGGTTATTTGCAGTTCATTGGTTCTGCATTATCATATTTCCTGCATTGAACAACATCAAATATTTTTCATTTCTGGCATCATATAGTTTGTAATTGTTGAATAATGTCTATTTCAGATCAACAACATTTATTTTACTTGTTTACACGCAATGCTTTGCAAAATAAATATATGAAATCACTTAAATACTTCTCGTTTTTACAACTCTATTGAGAAGCAAACAAAATTTCAAAACTATATTCCAAGAAAACAAATAAAAAATATTAAATTATTCACTTTCATTGTTGAGAATAACAAACAGGGTGATGATAGACAAACACCCTCAATTCATGTACATGCCTATCCAACCCCAATCACATCAGATTTTTATTTTAAAATATATAACAAATTACGAAGAATCACCTACAGAATTAAAATACTATTTTTTTATTAGGTGTTTATAGGAGTAGAAATAAATAAAAATATTCATGTAAATTTTTTTAAAAACCATACCACTTAGTTAGAATACTTGTCATTATACTACAAGGACTCACATATCAATAATATTAATAAATACGATTTTATTATGAAAAATTATTCACATAAACTTATTCGCAAATTAGGAATAAAAATAATAACAAATAATTTTACTGTTAAATTTATTTTTAAACTAGTTTCCATTTGCGACAGAATTGATTCCATCTATTCAAAAAAGTTTTTTACGATTTTGTTTTTTAAACAAAGCAGTAAAAAATAAAATAAAATAATTTTTGTTATGAAATAAAGTTAATAATAAAAAGAAAAAAGAAAGAGAAAAAGAGAAAATAAAAAACAACTTTTAGGTATATTTTTATGTATATCATTACAAAAAAAGATACATATTTATATACATAAAAGATAACTCAAAAAATATAACTTCAGGATTACAATAATTAATACAAACAATTTAAATAATATCAATAATAATCATGAATAATTATTAACAGTACAATAAACATTTATTAGTTTCATGACGATTTTAATTACAGTAAACCATTGTTTTGTCAAATGATTGAATCTATGTAAAGTTTTGGGTACAATTAAGAATGTTGGAGTGACATCTAATTGTAAAGTTCTCATACTTAAGCATATCATATACGCAATTGGTTCCCTCACTTTGTTCTTCGCATTTGATTAAGTTTTTGTGATTTTGGAAGAAAAATGACAAAATCAGAAAAATAAAAAAAAACGGGACACTCACTTTCATACTTTACATTATTGAACACTCTTCTCATCACTTACACAATCTTGTGTTAGAGATTCCCATATATAATAAGAAGGGGAAATTGTTATCATTTCATCCCATTATAAATAAATATCATTAACATTAATTTTAAAATGGAGATATATTTTATATTTTTAATAAAATAGTATTCACATTTTTTTTCTTGATTTAAAAGTAAACATCCGTATCCCTCATGTTCTTAATAAATAATGATTACTTTATGATGTTTTTAATAACTGATATTAAAAAAAATAAAAGTATTTATAAATACTATATATATAAAAAAAAGATAAAAGTGTCTACCTAAAACTAAAATAAAAAAATACCTCCAAAAAGAAACGATAATGTAAATCATTGTATGAACCACTGAACACCATGTAAGTATGTTATTTTTTTATAACAATAAAATTATTATTATTATTATTATTATTATTATTATTATTATTATAAAATTAAAATAATTTTTGTACACTGTTGCTAATATTTTTTATTTATTTTTTTGGTATTTCTGTAATTGTAAAAGTGATTAAATTTAAAAAAACAGTCAAATAAAAGAAAGGTTAAATTTAAAAAGATAATCACTTAAAAAATAAATTTGATAAAATATTTATTTTAATTTAATAAAAGCTATTTATTTAAAGGAGTAAAATTAGAAAATAAATATGAACACTAAAAAACATTTCTTTTATATATAAGTATAGACTAACTCATAAACTAAGTTTTTTCATTTCCGCATAGGAAGTGCAATTGGACTGTTCGAAATAAATTCTTTGATATATTTAAGAAAAAGAAAAACTGATTTCATTTTAGTTTATATTAAATAATTAAAATTTAATTACGTATTTGATCCATATTTTCATTTAAAAACGTAAAATTAACTCTCTAGTTTTTTTTCTTTTTTTTTATCTCAATCTGGTTTTGATTTGTGAAAATTGATGAAATTTAGTCTTAATTTTTGAAAAAATAATATAACTTTATCCTTTTTGTTAATTTTTTTGAAACAAATAAATGATTCTTCAAACAAATTGAAGCTATTAATAAGGATAATTTGTTTTGTTTGTGTAATTAACATATTCCTACTATAAATTTAATGAAAATCCTAGATTCATTTTAAGAAACTTAACAAAAAAACAAATTAAATTGCATCAATTTTTTAAAAGTCAGGACTAAGTTGTATCAAATTTTACAAGAATTGTGACTAAGAAAAATTAAAGGTCAACTTGACATTTTTTTTTTGAATTGAAGTTATTAATAAGGATGGTTTGTTTTATTTGTTTAATTAACATACTCCTACTATCAAATTTAATAGAAAATCCTTGATCTGTTTTAAGAAACTTAACAAAAAAAAAAATCAAATTCATCAATTTTTTAAAAATCAGAACTAAATTGTATTAATTTTTACAAAAATTATGACTAAGAAAAATTAAAGACCAACTTGACATATTTTTTTTTACGAAAATAGAAACTAAATGATTAATTAAATTATTGATCAATTACAAAATTCAAAACTTTGGGAGATGTTTGCACATTTAGTTGGCAATGGAATATGTTTTGATATTAAAAGCCCTAATAGGTTGTTTTTGTCCTAAACTCTTTACTCAATGATTGTGAATTTGTATAGTTGTTTTTAAGAAATGTTAAGCAATGATAAAGAATGTTTTAAAATAGTTTGTTAAGTGTATTATGGCTACTTCTTTCCACTCCTCATAAAAGGAAAGAAATAAAGGAGAGTGCATTAAAATTTATGAAGCACATGCATGCAAACCACTTTGGGTTGCTAAATTCTCTTCCTTTTGCTTCTTTAAATTAGTCATATTACACTGAAACGGCATAGAAAGGGTCGCATGTTATCCTCCACTCACAACCCCTTTTATGTTTTCCTCATTCTTCAAGGGAACCAACTTCCAACCAAACCAAAACCGGTCCCTAGTTACCAATAGAATCAAAACTACCCAAGAATATTCCCTTTGCTTTTATTTCTATTTTATCTTTTCCATTTTCTTTTAATAAAAGGATTTTTAGTTTAACTTGTCTAAAACTAGATATTTGTGGGTGGTCTTGTAGCAATATCGTAAGTCCTACAAAACTTGTTAGAATCACCCTAATATCATATTAAGAAATTAGTGTAATTCATATTCACAAATCCAACTTATAAGTTATGATTATCTGCATTTATAAATTGTAAATTGATTTTATCTCTATTTACTCTGTGTTATGATCTTAAGTTCATTGGTTAATCAACGCATTTGAGATATTAATTATTTTGGAGTTTGGAACTCTTGTTACAGTTTTGTCTTTAAAAGTGTTTAAAAAGGTTCATTGAAATAACATTGTTAAGAACAATTATTGTATCTAAGGTATTATCTGCTTTGACTTTGGAGCCTGAAAGTCCTATCACATTTTTGTCCTTATAAGACGTTTCGGAGGGTTCGAGGACAAAAGTATCTTAACTCCTAAGTGTTGGAAATCCAAGTGTCAGTCTAAACTATACATTGAGTAAAAGTGAAAAAGTTGATTATCATATAAGGAATAAAACCAATAAATCTATTGTCTCTAAGATTTTGGGTTGGAGGTGATGTTAATATCTTATTTATAGGTTGTACTCATGTTTCACTGGTATTATATCTCCCCAATGATATTTTCTCAAAAGACCATCAATTGTATGTCAATGATTTGGTCTTGATAGTCAGATTAGACGAGTCCATGTATCAAAAGTCTTCTTTATAGAGAATTAGACAAATGTGTTCTGTTGAGATGAATGACAATACAAGAAAGGGTACTCTGTGAAACTATACGGGGTGTACTAGAATCATATGAAATATCTATTACTAATTGCATTAGGATTCCTTATTTTCTTTTTCATGTTGCACGTAAAAACTATGGGAAGATTAGTGTACACTATGCTGTATATAACGACATCCATAAATCTTTATAATTTGCCACATCAACTATAGCTAGTGAAATAGTAAACAAGCAAATAAAATTGTTCAAGATACTTGGTATCTACAACTAAAATCAACAAAAAGAGTGAAAACAAAGCAATCAATGACCTTTGATAGGTATCTCCATCTTCCAATTTGCACTTAGAATCACTGTATGGTCGCGGATCGTACAGTGTCTCTTGCTTTGACAAAACCAAGTTAAAGTTGGTCACGATACATAAGCTTTTGATATTCAACAAATAACCTAATAGCTAGTAAAACTTTGTGTTATAATCTTTTTCTTTAGTCATGTTGGATAACTCATATATATATAAATGGAGTCTAATCTATAACTCACAAACCCTTTTGACAAAGAGAATAAATCGATCACCAAATGGTGACAAATTCATTGTGCAATGCGACAACGATGAGACTAGTGGATTTTTTTTTAATTGTGGTTGTGGCTACGTTGAAATTGGTGATTGTTGTAGGGTTTGATGAACGACGTGGGTGCATTAGGGTGGGAGAGGAAAATAAGAAACTCATAGCCACAATCACAATGGCTAATATTGTGGGCTTATGTGGCCATAATTTTCCACGTACTAAACCCTAATTAGTCCACCTTGACGACACTAATTAATTTTAGTTTTGTTGGTAGAAAAATTAATAAGATTATTATTATTATTCCTTTCTTTCACTTCCTTTTGCACCTTCCATGCATGTGCGTGTCCAAAATGACTTCGGCGCAGTGCCTCTGTCTGGTAACTTTCTAATCCAATTCGTTGCATATGCGTTTTTGGTTGATCCTTCGTCATTAAGCTAAAGCAAAATTTTCATGAGGACCCCATTAATTATTTTACCATATATAAATAAAAATACACAAAGAAACAAAAGCTAGGTCATTCATCATCCTCAAATCAATCCCCACCACCACACTGTTTACCCTTCAAAAGTTTCCATGCTTCATCTCAAACTTTCAAATCCACCTCATTCATTAACAAAATGCGTTTTTCAATTTCTTAACATGGGTCAAACTTAGTTTTAGTTAACCATGCTTTTAAAATATGTATTAATTTCTTATCTTCTCATTCATTATGTTGTCCAAAAACTAATCCACTACACACAATTAAGAATTAACACTCCCTCAAAAGCAACATTATGTTATCTTTCTACTACGCATCACGGAAGAATATCCTTACCACTTACTAGGAGATACATTTTTTTATCGTAAAACAAAAACCAAATACATAAAATACAAATAGGCAAGGAAAATAAGTCATATGAAGACAAAAATTCAATTTATATAATTATATAAAATATATTTGCTCCTCATTCTTATTCTTATTCTTGTTGTCATATACAAAATCATTAATCGTGTTAATCATTAGAATTATCAGAATTATCATAATAGAAGATTAGCTATTTCAAAGGTTATATATATAATGAAAATGATCTCAATTGTTGAAGTGTTGACAGAGATTAAATAAATCTCTCTTTCACATTAGCTTTAACTTAAATATGATTATCAGATTGGTGGAAAAGAAAAGGTTAACTTAAATATAATAACCCTAATTTTTGTGTGTGGGTGTGTGTAAAAGAAGTAATTTTTAAAGTGTAAAAACGAAAATACCTAAAACATGTGTTACCCTACTTTTTTTCTTCTTTGGAGAAAATGCGCACATAGCTTTCTGGCCCCACATGTTGGAACGTTTTGCAGCCTTTTTCCTCCTTAAATACCCAGCCCCTACGCTTCACTTCTTCCCTTTTCCCCTTCTTTCCTCTCTCCGGTTCGTTTTTTCCGACACAACCGGTTCACTCCTCTCCTTCTTCTTCTCTTCTCGCGTTGCAACAACCAACGACAATGTTCTTCCACCAAGAAGCCCAACCGGTTCTCGAAACCATGTTCACGCCGACCGAAATACAGGAGCTATTCTCCCTCGTTAACGAACCGCCCACCCCGGAGTCCGGTTCGCAGGAATCGAACCGGGCGGTCCGGTCCACGCACGAGAGAAAGCTCCGGCGAATGCAGTCGAACCGGGAGTCAGCTAGGCGGTCCCGCTGGAGAAAGAAGCGGCATTTAGAGAATCTCACGAACCAAGCGAACCGGCTCAGAATGGAAAACCGAGAATTAAAAAACCGGTTATGCTTAACCATGCACCAGAATCTTCTTCTCTCCGTGGAGAATGAACGTCTTAGATCCGAATCCGTGACCCTTATGGCTACACTCTCAAATCTTTATCAAATTTTAGCCACCATGATTTCACAACAGTAGTATAGTGTCACTCGTAAACTAAAATGTAACAACAACAACAAAATTAGACTATGTCATTATGTGTATATGAATATCACATTGAGTAGTAAGTACGACGTCGTTTAGTATCTTACTGTACAATAAATTAAGCTCTTCTTCCTAATATACTAAATATCCCACACCATCAAATTTTTGTTGGGTGCATGTGTTCAAGTCAGAATAATTAAGCTTTTCTAATTTCGTCAACTTTTTTTTTTCTTTTAATACAATATGAAATTAATATATACATATATACACACAACATGCATGTGGTGGTTTCGAGAAACCCCACGTTGTTGGAAGAGGAACGTAGAGAGATTTTGAGGGTCTCTCTACTTTTTGGTGTTGTTGCCACTTTGTTTTGTCTTAGGTAGCTTTTGTAATCATATTGTAAAAGATTAATTAGTGTCTAAATTAAGGAGAGGGTGAGTGACAATTATTTAAGTCTCTATATGATGGGAATCTTCAAGGAATATATGTATGTATATATTAAATATATGTGTGTGCATGTATTTGATGTAAATATAAGGTATAGTTATGGGTCAATGATGGAATTAATGTTATATAATGTTGTTTCTTCTTTTTGTTGTGTCTTTTGGATTTGGATAATCGTCAAGTATTGTTGATTTGACTATGACTTGAAGTGGACAAAGATATTTGGTTGATCATGCCTTCTGCCCTGTCCAAAAGGAAATTATTATATATATGAGAAAAAAAATGAAAATATTATATGAAAAAAGGGAAAAGAAAATAAAGAAAGTTGCCCTAAAAAAGTGATTAAAGAAGGAAAAGAGAGGTGTGGCCAAAATTTTAGCAATGAGGTCATAGAGGACCCCCCCAACATGTGAACAACCCTGTTAATCATAAGGGATGGAATTACTTTACTTTCTTTTTTCTGAAGAAAAAAAAAATGAAGTTATGTGAAAAATAGTTTCGTATCAATGTGATATTGGCTACAATCACACCATTCGATCCATGCTTATTGAATTAAAAGTTGGGTTTTTTTAAGTGGTTACATATTTGCATTTTTCTAACCAAGTTGGGTTATAGAAAATATGTTCTTTTAACCAAGAAAAAATGAATGTATATATCAATTAAGATGGATTATTTACTACAAGAGTGTATGGAGTATTTACTACAAGAGTGTATGGAGCGTGGAGTTACTTCACAGATTTGTCCTTCAAATACACCTTGAAGGTTAGAGGGAGAGTAATAAGTATTTAAATTACGTTTGATCTCGACTCCTAAACAATGTGAGACTACTGGATGTACTGAAACAATGTTTAACACCATTTGTAATAATTAATTTTGTTATATACAAGCATATAACATTACGTTGTTGGATGTTTCAGTAAAAGAACTTTCCTGTATAAACTCCATATATAGTAACATATTAAAATTATATGAAGCGCATAAAATCAAACTAAACATAATAAAAGCACATAATATGTTATTATCTTTTTATTGATATTGTATTATGTATATTTGAGATCATCTTAGTCTTTACATAATAATTGTATAAATCATGGAGTGACATCTTAAGATCAACCAAGTACTCCATGGTCATCTTGGTATGTTGTGAAGTCATCTCGACCTTAAGATGACTTGTATATGTTCTCAATCACCTTTAATATATATATATATATATATATATATATATATATATATATATATATATATATATATATCTTACAATGGACGATATCAAGTAAATCTCATCAGTCGACACTATATATGTCAGCCTAGTTACAGCTAAAATCATGTCGATCTCATTATTACATTTCAATATGAATGATATTAAGAACTAAATTATTTACCAATATTATTAAACAAATTAATTCTAGTAATTATCTATATAAATCAGCCTCAATCAGGTAAGAGTCCATAAACATAGTATTTAAATCTAATATTTAATATAAATAACATTATTCACGAGATAATTAATAAATTTGTCATTATTACTGCATTTATTGCATTTCTTATTTCTTGTCTGACTTGAACACAGAGTATCATTGCATGGACAACTCACATTCAATTCTGGCGAAGAATACATACCAACACATTCAAATTGAATATAAGAGAAGAATTGTTGAAAAAGGAAGAAAGAAAATCATAATAACAATCTTTACATAGTGAACTCGTAAGAACATATATAATAAACAACATAACACACTATTTAGAAAATCATGCATTATAATTAACAATATAAAATCTAATGCATAACTCTGTGTACATTGATTATTGAGAGAACCATTTTATTATTTTTGGGTTTAAAGACATTACTTTTTATTCAATTAATAGTGGACAATTGGGATTGATTTTGATAGTCAAAATTGATTGAAAATGATGGTCATCTCTAATGGTCGTCATTATCTTCTTAACAGAGTGATCAGTGGTCTAGTCCAATTTTTTCATCTAAAAACATAAGAAAATTTCATACAATATTCTTTACTATAAAGTAAAACTCGTCTATTTTCACATAAATAAAGGTGATATATATAATCTAGTTGGTTTCACATATATTTCTCACAAAATATTTTATTTCTCTTATACAAATCATAAAACTTGGACCAATACATTAAGTAGTTGACATAAAGAATCTATAGATGGAACCAAAAGTTGCATTTGTTCAATGTTTTCTAAAGTTATCTTTTCTAAAATTCAGTAAGAAAAAAGTAAATTCACATCTTAAAAAAGAAGAGGTGGGACAGATAAACATATCCTACTTAAATGAGAGGTTAGACATATGGGCCAATTTTAATATATATATATATATATATATATATATATATATATATATATATATATATATATATATGTATGGTTCACTTCTCAATGTGTTATTAGAATTGATATATGATATGAATTGTGACCTAAAATTTAATTTTATGGTAAGGTTGATATATAATATTATGTCAATATATAACAATTTTATGGTAACGTATAAGAAAAAAAAAAGGTATATTATTGTGTTTTATTCTTTTATTTTTATTTGTATATATTATTTGATAAATTATTTCTATTTAATATATTTATTATTGTTGATAAAAAAAAGTATTTAAGATTTAATCGTGCTAACTTATTTTCTATTATCTATAACTTAAAAAAGAAGAACTTTAATAATAGAAGAGTAACATATTTATTCTTGTGCGTGATAAGATAAAAAAAAAAAAAAACTTCTAACATTATTTTGTAAATAGAGCTGGAATTGTAGAGAAATGAAAATTGGATATCTAATATAATGTTTCAAACATTTTAGCTATTATTATTATAATTATCAGTGAAAACACGAATGTGTATGTATATTTATTTTTTGTTTCTGATAATAAAATTATTATGTAATAATTTTTATAATTTTATTGTAACTAGTTGTTGTAATATATATATATATATATATATATATATATAAAATAAAAAACTTATTATTAGTATTATATTAAAGATAAAATCTTTACAAAATATAAATAAAAATATTTTTATTTATAAATTTTTTTTCCACTGTAGACTTTGATGAAAGATACATGACACACCTTGTAAAGTATGATACATGTTCAGTGTTACATTCTACGAATTTCATCCACAAATCCACCCATTGAACCTTATCACGCGTCATGCCAGCTTTTAAAGGTTTTCATATCTTAGTACCAGTACCAGTGTGAATTTGCAATAACTTTCAACAGCAAACATCATCTTTTATGCTATTTTTTTTTATTTTATTTTTTTTCCGACAAAGATAAATATTTACACAACAAAAAAGAATATGTATAAATAGTGCTTTAACTCTTACGTACTCACCAACTTGCATCATGCAATCAATTTGAAAAAGAGTGGTAACATCATTAATTAAAGTTGATAAACTAAGACATAATAACAAATCAATCACATTGATGGATTTGTACCTGGACACGTAATTCATTTTCAAACATTTTCACTCAAACGTGTATAAAAAAAATTCTTGCATTTCTAATTTTATTAGATATATAAGTTATCTTATTATAAGGATAGTATTTTCCTTGGCCAACAAGAAAGCAACTTCTACATTAATATGACACATTATAATTCTTCTAATTTTTGGACTTATATTCTTTTTTTATTCATTTAAACATTAAAGTAACTTTATAACTACAGCTGTCATCTACATTATTGTTTAGAAGACAAAAAAAATAGATGAAAAAAGTTCTAATCAATTTATATTTTGCGTATTACATGAATTTACTTAAATTTATTTATAAATTTCACTTAAAGTTTATTTTGTTATTGTGATGAATTTGTTGATCTTAATCATTCCTTGCTCATATCGGAATTATACTAATGGTAAACATATACAATACATCATAAATAGAGAACAAATGACAAACACATAATCAAATAAGATTATATTGAAGTCAATCTACGGTTGTTATGATATTAAGGATACACTCATCAAACATACAATATATGCAATAAGATAATCCATTTGTTTATAATAGGACGAAAAAGTTTCTTCGGTGTATGGTGTTCTTGAGCTTTAAGTCATACAAAATAAGAATTGTTAATACAAAACATTCTAAATACAAATTTATATGTAAAAAGTTAATTTCTCAATAGTTATTCAACCGATGAACACGGATCTACAATTTGTCTTTGTTATTGATTTGGTACTTCCTATAACTTTTACTATATTTTAAATTTTAATGTTAAACATTTGATAGCTAAATTTGAAAATTTATATGTAAACAACAAATATACGATATCAAGGATGAACAAAAATAATTGAATAAAGACATTCATACATTCTCTTTAGATAAAAAAAAAAAACATTATATCAATTTTGAACATAGAACAGATATTTAGACAATTAACTCAATAAAAAACTATATAAACATAATTTAATTAGGTAAAAAACTTTCAAAAGCAAAAACATCCAAATATGAAAGAACATGTCTTTGGATCACTAATGCAAAGATCCTAAAGTCCGACATAAATATTGTTATTTTGTATAATAAAATGATCATCTCACATTTTTCAAGTGAGATACTTTGCATCATAGGTTATATCATTGATGTTATATTAGTGATATAAATGTCTCATTTTTCACTACACTATTAAACAAATTCATATTTTTTTGTCAATTTTGTTTTGAATTTTTTTTTAAATAGAAAATATTTATAAATTTTGTTATGAAAAAAAATTTACAGAAAATTGCTGTCAATTTTTTTGCAAAATATTTTGTATAAAACACTTTTCACAACAAATTTTGTAGAAAATACTTACGAATTTTATAATTTTGTAGAAAATAATTACCCACAAAGGAATTACCCGCCAATTAATATTCTTAGAGAAAATAGCAGGAAAAAGTTTTTTCTTGTAAATTTTTTTAACAAATTTGCAAAAAAAATCTCATGTAATATGAAAATTTTTGGTAGTGTAGTGTAAGCAGTGGCGGATCTTCAGTCAATATTTTGGATGTCAAACTTTTTGTTGATTTACCCTCTCAATCTATTTTTTCGTCAAAAAATGTCAAGTCCTCTAGTTTTTTTTAGTCTTAATTTTGTTCTGATTTTTAAACATTGATGCAATTTGATCATTTTCGTTAAATTTCTTGAAACGGAGCAATAATTTTTCATCAAAATTGACACTAGGATTATTTCAATTACACCAACAAAGGAAACCATCCTTATTCACAACTTCAATTTTGATAAAAAAAAATTTATCCAATTCAAGAAATTTAACAAAAAAAGGATCAAATTGCATTATTTTTTTTAAAATCGGGACCAAAGTGAGACTAAAAAAAATTGGAGGACCGAATTGATATTTTTGAAAAAAATTAAAAACAAAAAATGTAATCTCAAAATTTTTATATAAACTAGTAAAATATTTTATTTATTTTTTTATAATAATAAAAAATAATAAAATTATAATTATTGTTATTATTATAATTATAAAATTAAATATAAATAATTTTTATAATTTTACTATAATTAATTTTCATTTATAATGATTAAGTTTAAAAAAATCAAATAAAAAAATTTTAAATAAAATAAATGATCACTTAAAAATAAATATTAATAAAATAATTAATTTTATTTAAAAATATTTAAAAGGTAAAATTGAAAAATAGATGTGAAAAAAAAATGTTTCCTTATATATAGATATAGATGTATAAAAATGTTTTAAAATATATTAAAATTACAAATTTTTTAAAAACACAAATTTTTAAAAAATATATATTTATAATTATATATTAAATTATATAAATATAAAAAAATTTAGGGACCATAGCCCTTAGTCACAACAAACCGCCACTGAATGTAAGGATTCTTAAAATAAGTAATATAATACTTTAAATTTTATAGACTAACATTTATAATTTTGAATATGCCATTATAATAGAAAATTAATATCTATTACATACATTTTGTAAGCTTTTATTGAAGATGAACCATTGGACACAAAATAAACTATATAAATTCGTCACGATCAGAGAAAGTATTTTCTTTTATGCATTATAAATTATTAAATGATTTGATTTAGTTTTACTAATTTAGTAGTAACCTTCGTTTTTTACTAAACTAAAATGGACTTAAGTATAATTTGTTGAACTTTAGTAGTTACTATGGCTACAAATTTACATATTAGGTGTAACTATGATTCTTGACATTCCTAGTGTTCATCAGTAATATGTCATCATATAAAAAATTACTAACTTTAATATTTATTGTTTTTTTTAATTTGTAATTAATTGAGTTCAGAAATTTATGTATAACATTCTATCATCATAGGTAGAGACATATGAAAATAAAACCAATTTAAGAAAATAATGTCACATTACTTTGATCTTAATCATGTGACACTTTTTACATTTGTTATGATGTAGAAAAGCCACATATTGTTGCTTTCTGTTAAAACTAAAGAAATATTATATATTGATTATATCTATAATCAAAATATCACATCCAATTTTTACATCAATAAAATTTATCTCAATAACACATTGGATATAGATTATGAAAAATAATTTATGGAAAAAGTATATATTTTATGTTAACAAAGTTAAAAATAAGTTCCAAATAAATTCATGCTAAATATCACTCTTACTGCATGAAAAATTTATTAAAAGAGAAAAACATGAGTCATGATAAGATTACATCATATAAATATTATTTATATATATATATATATATATATAATATCTATTATAAAAAACAAAAATTAATTAAAAACATGAATGAATAATAGTAAATCCATGATTTTTTTCACGAAAATAATTTCGTACTTTGAACTTTATATATCAAGAAAAGGCAAATTCCTCAAATTATTATAAAAATACATCATTAGTCAACAATTTAATTAAGTTTTAAGTTTATTGTAAATTTGAATATTTTTAATTGAATTTCTATCAAGTTCTTTTAGTTTATTAAGTATTAAACATTTTATATTCTTTAATTGAATCTTTGTTGTTTAATCTTTCTGATAATTGAGTGATGTGATTTACTCATTACTTGCTTAATTGTATCTATTTCTTAGAAATGTGAGATTTTGTGAACACTATAAACTGATATTATCGTTAATATAAAACGATGAATGACTTCTATTATCTTCATTGGATACATGTTGCATGTCAACAATGGTGATAGTGAGAGTCTCATAATCGCTATAGGTGATGTCGTGAAAATCAATAAAAGCATGGTAAATGTATTATCTAACACTTTATTTATGAGGTCAACTAAAATTCACCAATTATTTATCAACATTAATATCATTTTTATATTAATCACATAACATCACATTTATTAATATGTGAAAACAAATGAACTAGATGATGGAATAAAATAACATTCACGTCGCTTAGTTGATGAATAAATTTACCCGTTGAGACAACTCAATTAAAAACTATAATTTTTTTAATATTTAATAAATAAAAAATATAATAAAACCTCAATTAAAAATTGGAACTTAATTATTTCTTCTAAATAAAAATTGTACTGTACCTGACCAACTTAACCATATAAGTAACAACGAACAATCCCCACATATATGCCGGAAACAACTAAGGTACACGGCTCAGGCCGGCATAAACCTAAACCGGCCTCAACTCATAACAAAGGTCACAAAAGGAACGGTCAACCTAGGATAGTACACGAACACACGGACAAGGACGACATAAGTCAACCCAGGACAGTACACGGACAAGGATGACATAAGCCAACTAGGGAAGTAACCAGATCAGACCACTCCAAAAGACTTAGCGAAATCAAAGCCCTCTGATATTCAATAACCTGTCATTAGAAACAACAAAATCAATATTAAAATGTTATATGAGTGTGTTCACTTGTGACGATTAATTTGGGGAGGGAGATAATAAATTTGAGTGTATTAGAGGATAAAATTTATATTTTTAAGGGATTTGAGGGTGAAAGTGGGTAAATTTAAAAGTAAAGTCTTTGAATGATTTAATTGATGTGTTAAATTAATAATTAAGTTTAGTTGAAAGAAAAACAAATTTATCAAATTATCTCGGATATTAAAAAGTATTTTAAAATTATATTTAGATGAGTTAAATTTATTTTATAAAAAATATTTAATAAATAAATTGAAAAAAATATTTGTATAAAAAGTAATAAAAATACAATATATTTCCATATTATTTTTTTAGTAAATAATTTAAAAATTTGATATATTAATTATTGTTGTAAGCATAATTTTAAAATAAAAAAGAAACACATATACACATGAATAAAAAGTTTAAATGAGTTGAAGGTATAATGACGTGAACTATTACTACACAGCTTTTGGATGTCTAGCAATGGCAGAACATGTGATTAAATAAAGCTTCATTTAAGTGATGAATTCCATGGATTACTTTCAACTTCAATTAACACAAATATGTTATATGATAATTTTTTTTTCAATCTAGTTTATTTTATTTTAAATAATGGTTCTAGCAAGTAGTTTAACTTCAAACTACCTAATTAACAAAAAATAAGAGTGATGAATAATATTTTTTTTCTTAAATTACTCTTAAAATAACTTAATATATCTTTGTGTTCATTTTTTTTTATTTATTGTTGTTTCATAATATCAATCATTGATTTGGATAATAAAGATGGACATGCACATTGAAGTCAAGTCCCCTTAACAAAGTTACAACCACTTTTTGATGATTGGTCGTTTTTTATCCAAATGCAAAGAATCGATTTGGAATTCAGATTTGTAGCCCCCATGAAATCCACACAGAATCACTCTCGTGAAATTAAAAAATTAAGAAAAACTTTAAAACAAACATTCATATACAAAACTATGTAATTGGTGAGAGTTTAAGAATATTATTATTTTACTAATTGACATGTGATTTTTTTTTTCTTCCATTTTATGTTTGTCTTCTACCTCTAATTTTCCATTTATTTCTTCACAAGCAAGTTTTAAGAACTCAGCAAAAATCGTTGTTTGGTTGGAAAGAGTAAATAAAGAGGTGTCATCTTTTGACCTAGAAACCATTAACTTTAGTTCTAAAAAAAGAAGACATTCTACACTACAATATCTTATAACAATCTATGATTTTGAATTATTTATTTAGGGTGAATCTTCCTTCTTTCTAACGGATAAGAGGGAAAAGTATTTACTATTTTAATGTTTGGGTCACTTTTATGTAAATGCGTATGTTTTGAAAATATATAAATTATGGGACATTCTTTATATATGTATATTATAAGAAAATTTATAAATAATGATAAATTTTAGTGACAAAAAATAATTAGTCATTTGTTGACTAATTTAAATACCAATCTATAATTACAAATTATTGATAACTAAAATAGTTTATAAATTAATCTTTATAGTAATGACTATAGTTAATGATCTCTAAATTTGTCACTAATATTAGTTACCCAATTTTTGTCTACCAAATGAATTAGTTCCTAAATTGATTACTAATTTAGAGACCAATTTCTTTGATTGTCAAAACCTGGTAACTAATATTAGTGAGCAATCTATATATCAATTCACTATAGTGATTAACTTAGACATCAATTTAAAAATTATTTTAGTTACCAATAATTTTTAGTTTATAAGTTGATATCTAAATTGATCACTATAGTGACTAATTAATTTTTGTCATTAAAATTGATCATTGTTTAGAAATTTTATTATAATGATAATTAAATTATTATATATATATAAGTGAAATATTTTAAAAAAATAATTCAGTTAGATTTTAAACTTAATGTTATTTTTTAAAATGTTATTATTATCTATTATTCTAACTAATTTGTTGGAGCTATTAAACTATCTTATTAATTGAGTTAAATTTAAAGTTAATAATATAAGTTTTTATACTAAGTACTATAAACTCTCTTTATATTCAAGAAAAAAATCTCGATATTCTATTTAAAAAATAAGAACCTGGTTTAATCTATCAAACACATTAATAGAGATTATTTTCAATACTCAATGGTGTTATGTCTAAATAAGTAAATATATAAATTATTATATAACTTGAGTTAATTTTTTTAAGGTTTAGGATTTTAGAGTTATAAACATTTTAGACTTAACTTAATTTAACGAATATCGAGTTATATTTTAGTTTATAGTTTTTCTTAATACAAAAGTATCTAATAAATTTTTAATTAATAATAATTTCACCTGTTTCCTATTTTGAAAGCAAATAATTCAGTACTGATCACTAAGTGCATTGGTGAACCGGTATGATTCTAGGTTACCTTTTGAAAATCTTATAAATTTAACATTTTATGTAATACGCGTTGCTTAATAAATAAGAAAAGTAAATAAATATATGATTTTCCACATACTGTTTGAATTTCATGTAGTCATAACCAATAAAAATGCAGTTATTATATAATTTATTGCCAACTTTATCCTCCATGCATTCCTTTATTCATCTGAATTTATGATAAAAAATATTAAAAAATGTAATTGAAGATGATATGAAAAACAAATCTCAATTTAATGGGAAATTATAAAGTAACATGGAAATATTTTAAAATACAGATAAATATAACATCAACTATTACAAATTTAATTAATGCACTATAAATATTTTAGCTATGATAGTAAATATTAATAAAATTAATTATTATAAAAGCTAATAGAATATACAGTAATCAATGCACTACACAAGTTTTACATCACCACGTAATAAACAATTGAATTTTAAACTTATTAAATTTATATAACAAGATTTTAAATTTGTGGATGAGTTTATTTAAAATATATATTTTTATATTATTACAGATTTATTAATACAAAAATATTAAAATTTAATAGAATGATTAGTTATATTTTTAAATAAATATGTCTTCTCTTATAAAATATTAAGTTTGTTAAAATGTTAGTGTGTTCATAGTAACAACAACATTAACCTACCTTGTTTTTTGTAATCCACAATCCATTCTTCTACACCTGCTAAGATAATTTATATATGGTTGTTTCCAACCAAGCCTAGTGTCTTTCTTAATCAGCTCAGTAAAAGCACTCCAAATTTTTTTAACGAATGTTGTTTGTCTAAAATTGAATCCTGTTATAAACACATGTATGTCCCTTTTTTGGATTTTTTTTTTCACAATTTTTCACTTTTTCTTTAACTAAAATGTGTTCATAACTTTTTCCCAATATTTATCTCTTTGATGCATTTAAAAATACGGTCAACTAAGATAATTATTACTTATGCATAATTTTATAATATGACCTATATTAGATCGAATAATGTAAAATTCTAATAAACCAATTTCAAAAAGTTCCAACATAGATATGCCTGTTTCAGACATAGTTCATACTTTGTAGGGAATACTAATTCTAGCTTAAATTAAAAATCAAGAATATATCACTTTAATAATTATTTTAGATTGTTAAGTTAAAGTTAAAGAAAATTGAAATATATATATTTTTTTTAATTTTCGGATACATCTTTTTAAAGATAAAATCATAAAAGTAATTTTGATTTTAAAACGGACAATATCTAATAAAATCTCAGAGATATTATGTAAACGGACATACAATTCATGTGTTATTAATGTCTTTTACCACAATTTTTTTTTATTATTTATTTACACATTTTTGATAATTTACTTTTTATATTTTTAATTTTTACTTTTATTCTATCTTGGCGCTCCTGGTTGGCCCACTTGTGTGAAGGTCCAGAAATTAAATTCAACGGTTGGGCCGCGATCGACAAGGGTGTTTCCGTCAATGCACAGAAATTCAAACGTAGTGAAAGAGAGAAAAGGATCGTAGCAGTGCCCGCTCTGTTTGTTGCAGAACAGAATCACTGAGAAAAGCAGCAAAATGGAGAGGATCTGCGTCGCCGTTCGCCTCCGTCCTCCGGTGTCCGAAGATTCCTCTTCCGCCGTTGGAACCTTCTGGAAAGTCGAAGATAACCGCATATCTCTTCACAAGATCCACGGCACTCCTCTCTCTACCTCTTCTTACGGTTTTGGTACGTCATCGTCATCGTCAATTTCTTTCTCCTCTATTTTTTATTTTCAAATCACTCTTCAATTTTCCATTTCTAACTCTTTCAGATCATATATTCGACGAAAGAAGCACCAATGCTAGCGTCTACGAGCTCCTTGCCAAGGATATCATTCACGCCGCGCTCGATGGCTTCAACGGTATCCAAATTCGATACTCGTTCACTTCTAGCATCTACTACTCTTTGTTATTGTTATTTTAGTTATTTTGGTTATGATATTCGTCTTAGTCTTAGCTTAGCTCAAGTGGTAACCAACTGAACAATGCTGTATTAAGATTTTCCAACGATTCATGAAGTTACATAAACTTCGCCGACATTTTTAAAATATTAAGGGGATAAGGAGTGTAGGTATGATTTTTTTAAACATTCAAGGGTGGTTATTACACGATTAGAAATTCAGGAAGAGTCTGTGTAATTTTTGGAAATCCCAAGAATGGCTAATATAATTTATTGTAAGATTTATGTTATGCTTTGGTTGTATTGTTGGAGATCCAACTTCAATTAGGAATAAAGATAAATTATTGTAATACATAAATTTGATGAGATTGAGATAGAGATAAACCAGCTTACTAAGAATTTTAGCAGTGATAAACGCATATTAAAGACTGTGTTTACTAAAGTCTATAATCTTCCCGTAGAGGAGTAAAGTTATAATTGGGATAACTATAGCCACTAAGTTAAGTTGAAATGAAGTGATTTTATGTTTAAATATTTTATTCGAAAATTAAGTCTCATCATCAAGTTTTCTTTCCAATTGTTTCAACTAATAAGCAGTTTTTCAATGGACTAAAAGTCTGAACATTTTCTTAAGCGTAAAATAGGGATAACTACAGCAACTAAGTGAATAGCTTAACGTAAAGTTAGTTTTAAAAGGAATTGATTTTATGTTTAGATATTTTATTCTAAAAGCAAGTCTCATTATCTAGTTTTCTTTTCAATTGTTTCGTTCGACTAATAATATAATTTTCAATGGACTAAATGTCTGAACGTTGACCTAAAATTACTAGTATTGTGACTGATGTAATTAAATTTTTGTAATTTCTAAATATGAATGTTGATTTGTTGAGATCATGTCACATGCTATGCTCAGGAACTGCATTTGCGTACGGGCAGACCAGTAGTGGCAAGACTTTCACCATGAATGGTTCTGAAACTGACGCCGGAGTGATTCCTCGGGCAGTTAGAGATATATTTGCGACAATTGATACGGTATGTTTAATACTTAGTACGAAATTGGTTTAGTTTGTTCAAGTTTGTGATTATTTATGTAATGTTGATGTTTGGTTCGACCAATTCGGTGCCCCAGATGTCTGATCGAGAGTTTCTGATCCGAGTTTCCTATATGGAGATCTACAACGAAGAAATTAACGACCTTCTCGTTGTCGAAAACCAGAAATTGCAAATTCACGAAAGTTTGGAGGTTGCGTAGTTGCTATATGTATTCTTTTTAAAAATTGATGTGCATTTACACTATAGAAAATGTATGGTATAAATGGGCTGACTTTTGTATTTTAATTTTTGCCAGCGTGGAGTATTTGTTTCAGGGCTGAAAGAGGAAATTGTAAATAATGCTGAACAAGTGCTGAATCTCATTAAAGCAGGGGAAGGTTTGTGTTTATACTGATACATTTTTATAATTTGCTCTGAAGTTTGAACGTATATGCATGCTTATTTTTAAGTTGTTGATTGTTCTTTGATACTTTTACAGTTAACAGACATTTTGGTGAGACAAATATGAATGTAAGGAGTAGCAGATCGCACACAATATTTAGAATGGTATCCCGCAAACTTTTTATTTGCGAAACTTATGTTTATCAGAAAACTTTTCCTCATAAAATTACCCCTAACTCATTTGCTAAAATGAAATATGCAGGTGATTGAAAGCAAAGGAAAGGATTCCAATTCTTTCAATGATTCTTCAATTAATGATGTTGTTCGAGTTTCAGTCTTGGTTTGTATTATTTTTTCACACCTTCCTTGTCTATAAGAAATTCTTACGAGTAATTGGCATGCTTATTGTGGAGTTTGTGGAATTAGAATTTAGTAGATCTAGCTGGTTCTGAAAGGATTGCCAAGACTGGAGCTGATGGAGTACGTTTAAAAGAAGGAAAATATATTAACAAAAGCTTGATGGTTTTGGGAAACGTTATCAACAAACTAAGTGAGGGTTCGAAGCAAAGGTATATAGTTGTTTGTCCAGCCTCCTGTGCAATATTTTAATTTTGGGTGCTTTTCACAAGATAATAATGCTCCGCCCCTTTTTGTTTCATGGCAGGGGGCATATTCCGTATCGTGATAGTAAATTAACTCGTATACTCCAACCTGCTCTTGGTGGTAATGCGAAAACGTCCATTATTTGCACCATAGCACCAGAAGAGGTAGAGGCTTTGATTTCGGTTTTGCGTTGCTCTTTTCATCTGCTTGAGGTCAACAATATTTTAATGCAAATATTCGGCAATCCATTCAGATTCACATTGAAGAAACAAGGGGAACTCTTCAGTTTGCCAGTAGAGCCAAACGCATAACGAATTGCGTTCAAGTGAATGAGGTCTGTGTATTTTCGGTGTACCTCGTAACTTTTACGTTATTAAATTTTATTTTCGGTCCTTAAAGCTTCATATTGCTTGTTGAATAGGAACTCGGTGTAGGTTTTGTACGTGCATATGTAGTCACGCCTAGGTACCATTAATCGTGAAATGTTTACGTTTTACAATGTTAAGTTTCCACCATGATGATCTTACTGATGATGCGTATACCTTTTACGATGTTGAATTTTTTTTCTTTCTTTCTTTCGTAATCTGCATAAGTACCTTTTACGATGTTGAATTTTTTTTCTTTCTTTCTTTCGTAATCTGCATAAGTACCTTTTACGATGGTGATTTTTTCTTTCTTGCTTTCTTTCTTTCCTAAACTGCATAAGTTTGAAGAAATTTTAAAACAATTTATACATTTCACTTGGGTCAAGCCTGAACTTTTCTCTACATTTCACTTGTTTTTCTCAGGGAATATAGTTAACATATAGGTACTTAAATAATAAACCTTCAATTCCTTCGCAGCTAGTTATATGCGCTTAGGGTGTGCTTTCATGTGCATGCCGGTACTTGTTTCTAGCCTATATTTGGCCACTGTCTTGACAATAGAAATTTTACAGATATTGACGGATGCTGCCTTGTTAAAACGGCAACAATTAGAGATAGAGGAACTACGTAAGAAGCTTGAGGTAATCATCTCCTGATGATAATTTGTACATTCAAAATAAGAAAATGTTACATTATAGAAATTTCTTTTCAGGGGTCCCATGCTGAGGTGCTCGAGCAACAGATTCTTAAACTCAGGAACGATTTGCTGAAGGTAGGTCTGACCTTTCAAATTCCTATGCACTATACATATTTAGAGCCATTAAAGTTCATTCTAAAGCGTTACCGTAAACTCTGATTTGTATTTTTGTATTAGTTATTTAACTATCTTCTCATATCTCACTGTACAGTATGAAATGGAGCGTGGGAAACTTGAAATGGAACTGCAAGAGGAGAGGAAATCACGTAATCAATGGATTAGGGAACAACAGATGAAATTTGAAAATTCTACTACAAAATCTTTCTCAGACTGTGGGACGAACGACAGTCAGGTGAACCTCGTTTATTTGAATGATCATTATATCTGTATGTTAAACTGAATTGCATAATCACTTTTGTTCCATGGGAACAATTCACAGTTTTCCTTTCTGTACCGCGTTGTAGTTAACATGATTTTCATTCTCACTTTTCCTGATTTTTTTTTTTATCAGCATTCTCACTTTTCCTGATATTAACCATTTTATTCATTAGGGACCGGGATTTTTGAGGCACGGATTTATGGAAGAGTACAGTGACATTAGTAGTATATCTCAAGGAGATATTTTCAAATCTCCGAAGGCAGATCCCAGTGTTTTTGTAGTCAGGCGATCAAAGTATTCAACGTTGCCAGATCAAAGCCCCCTTCCAGATGCTTTCTGTAATGTGGCTGATGAAGATATGTGGTTGAAAATGAACAACGGTTTTGTTGCAGATCTTGATTCCCTTCAAACTACTCCTCCCACCAACAGAAAAGTTCAATCACTCCCGACAATTGATACAACTGTGAGTACATATGTATTAAGTTTTTCTCCCCAAAAAACTTTCTTTTATGTGCTCTTGCATTTCTATTGTTTCCCATCCATCCTCATCTCCCCCAAAAGGAACAAAGTTAAGAGTAAAGGGTAGCCCTATACAGTTTACACGGGTTGCCCTCCACAACTGAATATACAAGAGATAGAAGAGAAATCGGTGTCTGGACATACATAGAGGAGATTATTTTTTATTTTTTTAATTTGTTTGGTTGATGGATTTTTCAAAATATTCTTTGTTGAATTATTAAAGAATCATAGACTCACCTGATCATGATCATGTATTAAAAGGTTTTACGAAAACTGGAATTTGTTGTAAACCATTTTTGTAGTTCAAATGTTCGGTAAGTTTACGCCCGTGGATTGCGTGTGGCTTTTAATTATTACATATTATGATATTAATATCTTTATTAAGTAGTATATGATGCAATTTTTTTGCAGTCGTTATTTAGTTTCTTTGACCCGTGTTTGTCAGGGTTGTACAAGTGCAATTGAGAAGTATGAGCAAGAGGTTCAAGATTTGAGGGGACAACTGGAGCTAGCTAAAGAAAGGATAAATGAACTCGAGGTCAGTATCTGATGGATATCCTATCCCAACATATTTTTGGGAAATTTAAATTTTGACCATAGAATTGTAATCAATCTAGAAGACCACTGAAAATAGTGTAACCTGATTTATGAATAAAAAAGGATAATTCTTCCAGTATGACGCTACAAATTACAATTGTGATAATTATACATATCTCTCATGCACTCTTCTAAAATGTTTTTAATGTCTATATTTTGAACTACTGATACAGCGATATAAAACATCGCTTTTGTAGAGTCGACCGTCCATAAAATACTACTATAGTGAGCTTCCTTTTTAATAAGAATTAACGATATATCATTTGTATTCGTCTCATGTCATTGTTCGTCATGATCTTATGTATTATTAACAGTTGCTGTTTGAACTTCTTTTTGTAATTCGGTATGGTTGGCTCTATGTTAATTGTGTGAATCCAGCAAAAGCATTCGAAGGAAGTGCCATCAAGCCAGAAATTAATAGATGAAGCAGCAAAACATCAACAAGAAACACAACTAAAGCTTGAATTGCCTCTGGGGTTATCTGAATCTGTGGGAAATTTCAAGGATGGCTTTGAGGAGGTTTTGTCAGTAATGCAGGTTGGATGAGTGCACTATATCCCACTTTTCGAACTTTATTTGCTTGATCATTTCAAGAAACAGTAAAGTATTTTTCTCCTGTGTCCTAAACAGAGATGTGCATCGGGTGGCACACTATCGACTGAGAAGATACTTTCAACTGTGAGTGAAATTGGAGCACATCTATTTTCAACTTTGGAAGGTCATATTGCAGTGAATATGGATGGTCAAAGGTCTTCCACTGAAAACTGTACTGTAATCAATGGACAACAAAAAATGTTTCGCGAGAGGATTGACAATATAATTGCATCGCTGGAGTTATCGAAAACCTCAATAGCAGAAGAACTGGAGAAGAAACATAAGTGCAGCTGTGAACACAAGGTAGTTGTCTGCTCACAAATATCAAGATATCGATCATCAATCATGGTTTTATTCTTTGTCTTATTTTTAGGGCATCTTCTGTCTTCTTTAAGAATTCCATTGCCATTAGTACAATAGTAACCGAAGCCTTGCTTGGCATATGTCCAGTAGATGAAATTGAGCAAATGATTAAGATATATAGTAGCTTTTCACGGGGTTGTCCTGTTTATAAAACGATAAAAATCACCGATGGTTCATTTCTACCTAGTGGAATATGTGTGTAGTATAAGTATTGTTAGAAATAGAATGTTGTTTATCGAGTTCCTCTCGTGGTCTCCTTGTTGCAAATAGAATTGTTAGAAATACTGAATTGTTATACATACCCTTCAAATCTATAATTATATGTTGTTTTCTTTATTATAATAGCCATCAAATGATGGCAATATAGTGTCTGGCTTCTTTTGACAAGAAATATTGGAGAAATTAGATACTACTGAAAAAATTAGAAAGATTGCAAGATTCCATTTCCTTCATGTTACAACTTACAAGAGTCGATTTGATTCATATTGTGCTAGCTTGTCTTGTCCATAGAATAGTCAGGACCTCCAAAGTCAACTTGTTGAATGTGGCTAGAGCTTAGGGATATATATTGGGTAGGAATAAACAGTCAGGTTAATCACTTTTATAGTTACAAATTTGTATTGACTTCTCTTTAGCTCTTTATAGAATGAAATGCCATTGAAGAGAATTGTTGAGAGATTAAAACTCAGGCTGAAGGAAGCCGCTAGTTGATTGAAAGTCTACAGAGATATTTGTCGTTAGTTTAGGCACTAATCTGTGAACTAAGTTTTCTAAAGACTGGCATAGGTGAACATATAGAACTGCATTCTAGCATAAAATGAGATGAAGTATAGTAGGTTGTTCTTGATTATCCTAAATTAAATTTTTGTGACAAAGGGCTCTGGTTTGGGAGGTGAAACTGCTTACTCAAAGGAGGATTTATGTGAAAGATATGAAAGCATGGAAAGGGAGTTACAGCTTTTGAAGGTCGAAAGAGAGTCTTTGCTGCAGAAGTTCTCTGAATCATCTGAGAAACTATCAATGGTTTCCAGTCAAAAAGAAAATGTTTTGAAAGATTTAAATACTGAAGTGCTGAGAAGGAAAAATCTAGAAGGGGAAGTTAAGCAGTTTGCCGCAGCTTTTGCTAGTCGTCAGGAATCACTCATTTCCTTTCATAGTGATCTTAAGACCAAAATTGAGAAATGGAGAGCTCAGACTCCAATTTCAGTGCCCAAATCTTTTGGGTGAGTAGTATATATGTTGTGAATATTTGAGTCTTGAGCAGTTCATGTATTAAATTTATTATTACAATCATTTGATTCTAGCCAAACCTAAAATATTCAAGGATTTTAGTTTGTATTTATTTCACATAAAAAAGTATTTTCATTTTCTCTTGCAAGTGATGCCAATAGCAAACTTGCCGCCTGGTTGTGCCGTTGTGCATTCTTCGTACCTATTTTTCTTTTGAAAAATAATTCATAGACACACGGACGCTGACTAACGTAACTTATGGATTATAAGAGAAGTAAATGGTATAATTTTTCACAACTTATGTTCAGTTATATATTCACATTTTTAAGTTGATTTTTATGAAAACGTTAAGTAATATTTATAATGTGTTGTTAGTGGAAATTTGGGATGACTTTATAGGAGACTTTTAGATTGAAAGAACCAGTTGACTTTCTTTATTGCCTAATCAATAGCATTTAACTTTCAATTTGAATAATATCAATTCAAGATATTTGAATGTAAATTTACAAAGTGTAAGTTTCACCAAGTTTATGAAGAAAAAGAAAAATATAAGCTAAAAATGTAAAAGCTGAAAAAGAAAACTCAAAATGAAGATGTCGAGAATTTAAAATTTAAGATAGATATTGTTTGTAGGTTCTGGGTATTGTTTGTACAATGAATTCATCAACAAATGACAGCAAACAATTACTCGTTTTCAGAGATTTTTTTTGGTAATGGTCAAGAAATGTGGTCCAAACAGCCAAATGTTCAGAATAATCTATACACAAAAGAATCCAAGTTAACAATAGCACTATTTTTTTTCACCCACAGTAAAATTTGTTACTATAATAATGTGAAAAAATTAAACTACTCGTCGTACAAAAACATGATGAAAACTTTGTAGGTTTTTTCTAACCATTGGTTAACGAGAGAAAGGTAATATATGCTTTCTCTTTGTGCGAAAACTCACCTGTTTGTATCAAATGAGTCAAAATTTGGTGAGTTAATTTAGCTGAAGGCAAAGAAATTAACATATTTTTTCCATACGGTTATGAAGAAGTTGGAGTGAGAAAAATGATATTAAAATTGGTAGGCTTTCTCATCTCGTTGATGCATTGTAAAAGTTTGTGAGTGAGACACAAAGTGACAAAGAAGGTCTAGATGGTGGTAAAGGGAAAGGTATTGAATTAGATTTTGACTTGCAGGAGAATAGTACAAAGTTTGTGGTTCTATCCATCTCAAAAGTTGGTACCATTTATTATTATCGCATTGTCTTTCATCAAACTTTTGCTTCTAACCATGCCAATTGCACTCCTACTCCTTCAACTTTTCCAATTTCGATTTAGAATATACTACAAAAATTAATTCAAGAAATAACAATTATCTCTTGAAGATTTGATATAGAAGATCTTGTTGAAGATTAAATATAAAGTTCCCAAACTTGTGATAATAATTTGATAACATGTATTCAATAATATAGCCACTCAAAGATTTGATAAAATATTATCGGAGGTGTGAAATTTGTTGGAAATGCAATAGTTAAAGGAAGGGACAACAGAATCTCTATATGTGTTAAGAATTTTTTGTGATTATTGTCTATTTTTTATTTGGAAAAGGTTTCATGAAAAAAAGAAAAAAAAAGGCTTATAATATAGTGTCTTTTGGGTAATATCATAAAATTAAAATTTGAATTTAATTTAACCTAAATTTTATTACTATTTTTGTCCTACAACAACCTTTGAGGGCATTTCTTGTTTTTGTTTTTGTTTTTGTCACATTTTGGAATCCTATGAGGACCACCTTAAGCAGTGATGAATGTTTGAATTGAATGGCGTATGGTGTTATTTGTAGGGTTTGGTTGTTTGCGTTAAACATGATTGCACGCTTCTCAATGCCGTAATTAGACGACTTTCTATTTATTTATTTCGGATTCTCACGCCAACCAAGTTTTGGAAAAGAAAAAGTTATTTGACACCATTATTTTTAAATAATTATTATTTAACATTAATAATTTTTAAAAAAATATAATAATTTGAATAAAATATTAATTTATATGAGTGTCAAATGATAATATTAGTGTAAAACTACCACCATCCAAAAAAGAAATAATCACATTTTTCTAATACTTTGTTCAATTTAAAAAAAAAACAAACAAAAATACTAAATAATTTTCTAAATTTACAATTCGATGTATTACATTTTTCTCATTTTTATTTTATGATTTTTAAATATTTAATGTTTTTTATATAATGTATGGTAATTTTCATGATAATAATTTTAGAAGTGATGTTAAAATAGTTAGATTGGGGTGTATTTTTCATCTCTCTTTGGTTTGTGTTATTAGTTTTGATATTTTGTTAAACTTAAGAAGCAACAACCAACCAACCAATTATTCTTGCAAGAAAAAGAGAGTGGACCATGGTACTTGTTGAAGCTGAGAGTGGAAAACAAAATTTTAGACAACATTTATAATCTACAAATTGACCAAAACTCCAACTAACACATGTTTCCATGTCAAGTCATGGGAATGATTTGAAACACCAACACAAAAAGAAAAAATTTAAGATTAAATATCTTTTTAATTTCTAAATTTTGATACCAAATTAAAATTATTTTATGTTTCAAATTTTGGTATAATTTAGTTTATAAATTTTAAAAAATAAATAGATATAATTCTTATAATATAAAAAGTTAATTATTTTAATATTTTAATTATATTTTACGATAATATTATAACATTTGATATGTTTCGATTCAGATACTAATTTTAGTTAAATTACAATAATTATATTTATTTATTTTTAAAATAAAAAAAATTGTATTATACTCATATTATTTTGATACTAATTTATGAATTAAACTAATATTCTCTCTGCAACTTCTATCACTTAAAAAAAGCCACTATTTAAATTTATAAGATTGTAAATTAGCATGTCCAACAAAAAGTTTGCGAATTATAGATATGTATTTTTTTTAAATATAAAAGTTTATTTTCCTTCTCTTCAACTTATAATGATCTCACCCAAAATAAAAAATTATTTGTGTATTGCTTTTGATATTCAATCCTTATATTTCTTATTTAAAATATAATGATTAATAAGAATTTTATTTGTAAATGTTTGTATCATTTTGCATTAACTATTGAGGTTATTTCAATTTATAGAAGATAACATGAAGTTCCATTAAACTTTCAAGAGTTTTGTAGCATATGATAATTTTATTAAACTCAAATGGATATTAATACACGTGTTTTCTTAAAAAAGGAAAAAAAAAAAATTAAAGTGTAACATTTGCTTTCGTCATATGGCAATGTCCTTATATTAATTGTAAAAACTAAAATATGAGACCCAAACATTAGACTTTCTCCGATAAGAGTTATTCGGATTAGATGGTACGAATGAATTTGTACGTTACATTAATAATGTGTTTATTATGACTTTTTAAGTTGTAAATAATCACGGAGAAAATCAAGAAAGATAATGGCTTCAATTTTAACAATTCAACGAAAAAAATTGAAATCATTAAATGAAGGAAGATGAATAACCAACTAATTAAATCATAAAACATATTTAATTAAAAATAATTTGAATTGTGAATTTAAACCATAATTAAAGCGTCACGACTAGGAGAACTCTTCAAACTCACTCAAAGTTATAAAAATATAACCCATGAGTCACGAATTAAGATAAAAAAAATCAAATTATTTTAAGCAGACTAAAAGTATGATAAAATAAGGTATTTTCACCATTATCATATATTAACATATGAATGAAGTCTTGATAATGCAGATAAATATGTTTGAATTGGTGAAACAAGTACACTAGAATGCTTAGAGAAAATTGTCAAAGATGTCACCAAACTATTTAACAAAATGAAAAATAATTTGAGAAACTATTTAACAAATTAAATATATAATATTGTACTGCAATTGTTGAAAATATGCGACAATTATATGTATTAACTGTGACAATTTTTATTATGGTTTACACGATTAATTTATCAATCACTCTAGTCATTAGTGATCATTGATATGACTTTAAAATATACTTGATAAAAGAACATACATACAACAAAGGTAAGTTCATCCACAATTTCAAGCAAATTCAGTGAAACATGTTTAGCCATTGGTCATGAAAAAATATAAATTCAAATGTAAATTAAATATTTATTATTATGTAATTTTTTATAATTTTTAAATTTATTATGAACCCAAAATAAATGTAATGATTTTTTTCTATTTTCAAACGTTAGTGAAATAAATAATACTTTGAGCATTTTTTTTAATTATAATTATTAATTGAAATTAAAAATAAAGATATAATTTTGTGACAAAAACTATAAATATTTAGAACAGCATGTGAGATAAAATTTAAGTTCTTAATGAATTTTCTATTGAAGAAAAATATATGTTAAGTTTATAAAAATTAATGTAACATGTAAACAAGTTAAGAAATTTATGACAATCTTTAATAAAATAAATTTGTTATTGAAGAAAAAAAGAACAAGTTAAATTTATAAAAATTAATGTAACATGTAAATAAGTTAAGAATTTTATGACAAACTTTAATAAAGGTTACTGATGCAATATATATGCATGTTATATAATAGTCCTATACTAGAGCCAGAACAGGACAAAGAAAAATCACAAGCCAAACCTTTAAGATAAAATGATTTTATATTATTATTTACTTACATTTTTTACATATAATAAATGTATGCAACTAACCACACTCGGTGTAAAAAAGAATTGTTTATTTGTAATAATTAAAACTTTCGACATTTATTATATGTTAATTTAAAAGTCTGAAATTGGAGTTAAACATAGTAAATATAGGGAGAGTTTGGATTAAGATTGTGATTAAGAATTTGTATCCTATCTATCTGTGTGGTAGCAGAGACTGCCAAAGCTTCTTATATGGCTCTCTTCTCTATCCTCATTTTAACTGCAAAATCTTCTCTACTCCTTCCATTACACTTTCAAACCCTTCAACACACTCACCTCAAATGGCCTCACCAACACTCCAACCACAAAAAAAATTAGCAGAGTTTCTCAATGACGAACAAGAACCTTTCATCTTACAACTTTACCTTTCAGAAAGAGACTATTCCAACCGGTGGAGCTCCAATGGTGAAGATTCAACCAACACTTCTACCTTAAACAGAAAGAAGAAGGGTCTTCTCCCTTTTTTCTATCTCCTAAAAGCCCTATATAAGAAGCTCTCTTTCCCCAAAGAAACCAAAACTGTTCTAACCAAAGTTCATGAGTGTGACCAGAGAAACAAACATGAAGGGCTCGATCACATTCTTCAGTTTTCATCAGATACCAGATTTACTATGTTCAGTTCATGCCAAGATATTGATGAAGAAGGAACCTCCGTGTTCTCACATAAACAGCAGCACTTGTTTTATTCCCACACTTTATACAACATGGCACCGCAGCAGAGGTAGGACTCAAATTCTTAAATATTTTAGCAACCTCAATTTCTTACGTTAAGAAAAATTATTAACTGGTTTTGTTGCTCTTACCAGAAACAGAAGGCAGCGGCAGAGATTGATAGAAGGTGGTGATGAGTTGCTGAGAAAGATTCATGTACCAAGAGCTCCAAATGGTAGGTTGTTTTCTTTGGCTTTTTAAAAACCAGAATTGAATTAAGTCTTTGACGAGATAATGTTGTATGTATGAATGAGATAAGATTATTGTATGTGGTGATGGAACAGTGATTGAGGATATGAGGAGAATGCAACAGAGAATACAAAGTGGTGGTGGTGATATTGTGGCGAAGAAAATCAGAGGGGAGTCGTTGTTATCAGCAGCTGGTGGGTGGGGTGGTAGAGTTGAGGAGACAAAGAAGAGAGGGAAGTGTGGAAGTACTAGGGTTGTTGTTCGTGGGACTAATGATGTTTCTCAGATGTTGAAATCTAAAAGGGTGTTGCATAGGATAAAGAAGATGCTGTTTGATTGTGTGAAAGATATTGCCATAACGCTTCCAACGGAAGAGGACACAAAGAGAGGTTACAGACAATTTATGGGACCTCTACAGATTGGAAAGCTCCTTCGTCAGAGAACAAACAAATGGGACCAACAAGCTGTAGCTCTAGGTGGACCAAACATTACTTACTTATTGACTTTGGATTACATGAATTCAATCGTGGAGTGGAAAAAGTTCGAACCCCATGTCAAGGACATCACCATTGAGATCACCGATGCAATTTTAGATAGCATCTTCAATGAAATTGTAATAGAAATTACTGGAACTTCCACACTAAATACGTGATATTTCTTCAAATGTCTTGCACCCTGACACATTCAAAACCCCCGTGTTGAATTTGGTTGTTCGATCATAACTCGGCTAATTTCCCATTTGTCGACGTTGCATTCTATCTAAGATCACTCGGTTTATAAATTAAACTAATTACTTTTTTAAAATACTTTTCATCCGAACTTGGCATCAATAGTGAAATGTGTTGAAACCAAAATATATAAGAATCGTAAGAAGCTTTTAAAAGTAGCCAAAGTTTATTTATAATCGAATTCGGAATTAACAGCCTCATTTCACGTCAGTAGATGAATAATGATCCCTTCGCCCTGAATTATCGAATACAAATATAGTTACAAAACCAAACTTTAATCTGATACTAACCCGCGTTGTTAGAGAAGTCAAATGTGTAGATTATAAACATGCCACCTTTGATGTCTGCAGATTTTAATTGTTGCAGTAAAAAAAACTTCAGATACTCTAACGATTCAACATTTATTCACAAATCATCTGCAGACATTGAGCATACAAACTAAAGTTTATGATACATTTAATTTAAACTTGCATTTGCAGTAGTACTCAGCAGCACTCTTGGTACAAATTCCGCGGCTATAAAATTGTCGAAACTAAAACGAGGACTAAAAGATCTCTCTTTACAATCAAGGATTCTAAATTCACAGCTGTGTCCAGAGAAGTGAGAAAGAAAGTGAATATTCTCTAAAGATGGAGGTTAAGTTCTCCATCTGATAACTGCAAAAGGGTTAGGAAAGAAGAATTAGTTTTCAACATCGTCGCCGAGCTCTCCGTCTTCAAGTTCCTCATGCCCCCCAGATTTCCTAGATACATCCCAGTGCTCCCTCTTGTGTCGTCTGTGCCGGTTTTCATTGTCTGATTCAGGAGAGTTTGCATGCTGCAAAAATATGCTCACACATTTCAGATGCCTATTCCTGAACCATAAAACATAAATGATGAAGATTTAACTAAATAGAAATTCAAAATCAGTTCACACCTTCCGAGACTTCTTGCGTTCACTGCCATGCCTTCGTGATTTTTTTGATTCTTCCTTATCTTCCTTTTCGGAATCCACGTCATCTATACTGCTCTGATGCCTTTTCCGATGCTTCCTTTCCTTATCCTTTTCTTTTTTCTTCTCCTCTTTGTAACCATGGACGTCAGCCATGTCTTGATCACTATCTGTTTCATCCTTCCTATGGCGTTCCTTTGACTTATCCTTTTCTCGTTCCCTATCTTTTTCTTTTTTCTCCTTCTCCTTCCGTTTCTCTTCCCTTTCTTTCTCCTTTTTCACCTGCAACAATTATTTATAATGTTAAATATCATTCCAATATAAACACTAAACTACAAATAATCAATATCAATGCAGTTCCCCGCCAAGCTCGATTTGTTATAAGGTGCAAGGATATACAAATGCTTCACAAAACACCATCGTCTAAAACTGCAATCTTATGATGATTAGAAAACTGGTACAGAAAAACCAAGGGCAATCCAAGAACAAAGGTTTAAAAGAAATAAAAAACAGATTTGTTTCCTTGATTGATTTTCATCTTCAGGACCGCACACGTACACTATTAAAAGAGGACATACGATTCAATATCTCATCTAAAATCAAATTGTAAATATCAGGGCAATTTCAATGACAAAACCAGATCATTCCAATATAATAAAAACTTGAAAGGTGAAGCCTATGATAGTAGATTGTCTTAAAGAATAATACAGATGCTACTATGATGAATCCTACAGAAAATACAAGTCTATGATAGCAGATCTGTAATTTGAATAATAGTTTAAGATTTTAGGCATTTTTGTAATGTTTCAATTCTGGGGATATTTAGATGAAGATAAGGATATTATTCTTATAATTTATATTTAAGATGTTACCAATTTGATTTTAAGATTAGGATGAAGCTAACATATGAATGCTTTGTTAAAGCTCTATATAGAGTCCATGAGTAAAAGTTAACCAGCTCCATCACACAATACAACACTTCATTGAAAAGTAGATTTTCTGCATAAAAAAATAACAAAACGAAAACCTGAGATAATAAAATCACGCACCTTCTCCTCTTCACGCTTCCGTTCCTTCTCTTTAGCTTTTTCCTTCAAGTATGTGATGTATTCTTCAAAAATTTCTCTACTATAGCTTTCGTCCCCAATTGACCTATGGGTAAGAACAGGATGGTAAAACACCAAACAAAAAGCCGTCCATCATGGACACGCTGTACTAGGAACAATTTCTACGGGTACAAGAAACAAAAAAACTAAACATACCTGTACTCTTGAGTCTCCTCAAAAAGTGACTGGCAATCCTCCCATTTTGAGGAAGTAGTGATATCCTTAAAAAGTAAAATACGATGCTTAATATTAATTTATCCAGCCAAACAATGTAAAACATAAATCAGCACTGGTAGAATCTTATTTACCTTGAATGTGTATAACAGATTAGTAAAGTCATCAGCAAGGCGTTGGCGCTTCTTGACTTCTTTCTCCTCCTTCTCTTTAGCTCTCTCTAACAACTCCTCAAATACAAGCTACAAAAGAGAAGCAAATTGCCTAAGTCATATAATCCATATTGCGAAGGCATATACAACATCAAACATCTGGTTAACAGCAAACTATTAATAGAGATTTTTTCCAACATGAACAAGGGGCCCCATGCCATTTAAGATAATCATAAGCATCATAAGGAGTTGCATATCACAATTGAAAGAATGAGAAAGTAAATTTTAAATTAAATTTACAAGCTCAACAACTATAACTAAAGATTTTACATTTCACAATAGATTTAATTCCATATCACTAACCTGCAAAAAAAAGCCTTAAAATTATATGCAAAATTAACCAAAAGAAGGTAAAACTACCGGAACACAGTCTACCATTGTCGATAAATAATATTGAGCTTAAAAAATTGTCTTTCAATTTTCTATATAGCAGCAAAAGTTAATGAGACGTCAAAAGCAAATAATGAGGTCCTGATATTGCCTTGCACTGTAATAACAGATGTTACTTATTTGGATACCTACTGACTCCAACACATCACATATTGAGCTTAAAAAATTGTCTCAATTTTCTATAGCAGCAAAAGTTAATGAGACATCAAAAGCAAATAATGAGGTCCTGATATTGCCTTGTACTGTAATAACAGATGTTACTTATTTGGACACCTACTGACTCCAACACATCACATAATTTATATTTTCAAAGATTACAATTGAAATCAACCTTTAAATTGATGTCAGATATTGTTTGGCATGCAGCATCTTCCAACACAGCAGCCTTAAACTCCTCAAATACTGATGTAGTTACCACAGTGATCTATTTCAATGAGACAGGAGACTTGGGTAAGCATGGTTTGTCATCAAACATGTTACAGATAAAACGCAATGAAGATCTTTTTGGTGCCTACCTTGCCTGACTTAATTATATCTTTTATGAGTGTCTTATCTTCATGATACTGTAAAAAAATCATGTCAAAAATAGATAATTCAGAAACCACTTTCTCCACACAAGCACGCAAAGAGTTACTATAATACTCTAGGTTGGCAACTAGGCATTACTGAATAGATATCATAATACTAAGAATTTAGTACTTCATTACTTAAATTCAGGTCATCCCAGAAATCTTCAATAATGACACTAAATTTAAAATTTATAAGGGCTCTTAGCTCCTTGAATTTATTTTAAATTACTTGAAGTCAGCAAAAAAATACTCTAAATACAAATGGAGAGCATTTACTTTCTTTCTATTGGCTTGCTGGAATTCTCGGAACTAATCAACTAAACATGGTAGGATTTAGTCAAAACGGAATTTCGGAATTTCACGCCAGACATATTGCCTAATGAATGATTGACTAAAATAACAGTAATCCAGCAGCACAACCCATGATAATATCCTTCAAGTTTCCAACATCAAATGTGTAAGCAGGTTATACCCAACCTACAAGCTTGCTCAACTCAACCCAACTACATCTTGTGAGGGTTGAATTATGTCAATAAGTTGGGTTGGGTTTCATTTACTGCATCCAATTTGATTTGGGTAATGGGTTTATAAGTTTCAAAATCTAATAATTTTGCCATAGAGTAAATAATTCTATAGTTGATCATACGAAATATTGTGTTATTAGTATTGAGACTAAATTTTCATATCACAAATCGTTAAAAGTTATAGAAGTGGTCATACTTTTTAAATTATTTAACCCAATTATATTCGGATTGGGTTGCTAAATAAAAAGACAAAACTCAACCCAACCCAACTCAATAAAATTTAGTTAGGTTGGGTTAAAAACTAGACTAAATTCAACCCAACCCAGACCACCTAAACCTTTATGTCAAACACATCATCAACATTTAAAAGAAATTACTAGAACAAATTTGACACCTGTTTCTCAAGATCCTCTGCAACATCCTCAAACAAATCTTTTGGGGTGGAACCCAGTGTATTTGATGCAACAGCTTGATATTGAGGTAAATCCCTGACCTACACAAAGAGGAAAACATACTTTATTTTTCTTTCCATGTTATTCCATCTTTCATTGTAACAATCCAATTACCTTCAAGCAATATTCTCGCCATTGAGTTTTAGCAGTAAGAATTCCAGTAGCAACATGTTCTTCAAGCAACTTGCGAAATGCATCACGGTTTTTCCTTTCACCCCGACGGACTCGATCCTATATCACAATGATAAGCGCATATACATACAAGCATATTTACTAAATCATAACCACTGATCATACACTTAAGCCATACCTTCTGTATTCGTCTCTGTTCCTCTTCTTCTTTCTCCAAGTCCCGAATATAGTCCTGCCAAAGCCAATCTCAGTTCATAGATCCATCATAGAAGACCAACTAAAAGACAATATACCTGAAAAACTAGCAAGCGATCAATTTTTTCAAGACGCAAGTATCTATCATCATCCTCTAACCGATCTTGGATTTTACGCCAATGACTATTCACCTAAAATTAAATACAAATAGTAAGGAGATGATTCAAGGACATAGCAACCATAACAACTAAAATGAACTTCATATTTAAAATGTGCACCTTCACATAATCACAGGACTCCAGAAATTTTCTATATTCTGCTATATTCTGCCGGTGTTCCTCCGCTGCATTTTCCTTCTCCTAAATTTTTCACAGAAAATATAACATTAAGAATGTCATGAAATAAATTTGAAATATACCTGCACAAATTTATCCTTTCAATTTTAAAGAGCAACTTGAATTAAAATTGGGAGTTAACTTGCCACCATCTCATTGCTATATTTTATTCTAAACAAGAATTCACTCTCCCCAGTGCCAGGTGCCAATTGCCTGCTGTGCACTCTTTGGAACAAATAGAACACAGTATTCCAGAATAAGCAAACCTTTTGTCAACATTATAAGCATCCACCCCTCACTTCCAGGAATAGACAGACCCGCCCCAGATTACAAAACAATAAACAGTAGCAGACTCGTCAACCTCCCCATCTGTTCATAGTTCCAAATAATAAAATGAGACTAGAAAGAGGTTCCATGATTCTTCTCCGTGCACTTAATTCACACTTAGGACAAAACGAATTTGGATCTTATGTTAATGCTAGCAATTTTACAACATCCAACTCCTGAGAGAATGGTGACAATCAAACATCTCAGCATGCAATTTGGACTACTCCAAGACGTTAAGGAAGTTAAATGCTGGATAACATCAGAGCAATAGCCTTTTTGCCATTTGTTGTAGTTCTTACATATTTTGGGAATGAGCTTGGACTTCAGTGTATCAATGTGGCTAATCGTTGAGGTTTCAAATTATTCTAGTTATTATGAATGGGGCTTATATAATGAGAAAACTATTTTCAGTCATTGGTTCGCTTTGGCTAGAAATGCTTGGACATTAAATTCTAGCGTAAATATTAAGTGCACTATTTCTTTTTAATGTAATAAAGAGTTTTATGTTTTTGTAACAAATAACTAACTTTTCAGTAGTCAACAATGCACTTGAAAACCATATTAGTATCTTGCACATCCTACACAGAATTATAATCTCCATCAAAGAAAACAACCAAGCTTATGACAACATTCCACATAAAAATAGCTATTATTTTTCCCATCATGAGATTTAGGACATGCAGAGGGGTAACAAAATAATATAAGCCCCGCGCAAGTGAGGGCTAGTGAGGAAGGGAAGATGTAGCTTGGGGCAGAAAAAACCTAACCTACAAAAAGGGAAATGGAAAGCAAGGAAGAGTACAATAAGGAGGAAGGTAATAAAGAGGGAAATGGGTTACAGTTTAGAGATTGAGGTATATGAAATTAAATTAAATGGAGTTTTAAAAGGAACAGGGTGGGCACCTTCAATAGTTTAAAGCTCTATTTATGTAATAACTGCATTCCCTCTGTTTCTTGAATCCATGTTCAACAGTGGAGAACTGACGTGTGAATTTCAGTTCTGATTATAAGTCTCTACAATCCATGACTTCATTCTATTTTTAGTTTCTTCTCACATGAATTACAGAAAGTGGTTCAACTTTAACCATAATTTTAATTACAATAATGATACATATCTAATATACTTGTCTCCATGCCATGAAACAGACAAGAAAATAAAGCAGCCATAAACTGCATACAAAGTCACGGTTCCTGACAAAAGGCAGTCAAATAAAAACCTACAATGCACTGAAAAACATGTGAACAAATTACAAAACCACAAATCCCTTTAAATTGTGTTTACAACAAAAAAATGGCTTTTGAATAAGATGGAAAGATGCAAGCTTGACCAGTGCCAAACTAAGTTGAGCTTTTCAATATATTTACTCAAGCCAATAATACAATTCAAATTATTCGCTACATTATGAAATAAACACACAACCCAAAATTTAAAGTTCTAGATGTGACCATAAAATCCACTTAGCTGCCACAAGGCCCACTACCCACCAAATAAAACAAGATTCTTCCTCAAATTTACATTTAAAGAAAATTCACAACTTAAGAAAAACAATTTATGCAGCTTTCTTGGTCAGAAGATCTACATTTAAATGGTGTGTCATGAATGCAAAGGTTCATATGGAAACAAAATGTAACATAATCTCACCTTCCTCTCAAGTTCCACCATGTAGCTTTCAAATAAATCTTCTCGGTCTCTTGGTCTTTCAACAGCATTATATCTTTCATCATTTTCAAACATACTAATGGCTTTGCTGATTACAGTAAATAATTAATTAGAAAATTGAAGTTGAATTATTTCAACCTAAGGAGACCAGCTAAAAACAAATTGTTACCCAAACATGCAGAGACATACCTCCATCTCATGGAGGATGTAAGTTCCTTGCACTCCTGAAAGCATAATATGCAGAGTTAAGTAGTTAACTAATAAAGAACAAATTAATCAGGTATTATACTCAACATACTTCCAACATCTTAGTGAATTCTTCGCGGGCTCTTTTCTGCTTCATCCGTCTCTCTTCAGCCTCCAGCTTCTTCCTTTGGCCCAAATACTGAAGAAAGATTAAATTGATTCAATGTTACAAAGCCAGACAGAATCGTTACAAATTCATTGAAAATGATAAGCAACTATGTCACGTAACTGAAATACTTGGTTGATGCAAACTTAAACATCAACTTCAAGATAGTGCATAGAATTTGCTGTGAGGCTTGTTTCTCACCTCGTTAAAAGCTTGTTTTCGCTCACCAAGTGTTTTCAGGGCATTATATCTTTTGTCATTGATGATTTCTCTCATTGCCTGAATTACAATTAAAAACTAAAAGTTAGCATTTGCATCACAGACAAAAAAACAGTAGAAAAATGAAAGGAAGGCCATCTACCTGTTCCCAGGTCCAATCAGACTGAACATTCACAGATTCCAGAAGCGCTTTAAATGCATTTTTTGCTTCCTAAAGCAGTAAATAATTTATGTGGCATTATATATATATAAATAGAAAAAATAAGATCTCTTAAAAGATTTATTAATGAAAGAGAATTTCGATGATATGAATTCTTACCAGCTTATTTGCGTATACCAAAGTTTCATCATCATTGGTTTTCTCCTCAGATGGAATCACATTATTCTTCCCAACCTCAGCCGATGCTTTTTTAGCTTCCTGCAAGAGTTGCAAGAAAAAAATCTGTAGACTAAATACAGATTCTTAATTGGACAACAAATTAACGATATTGTCTCCCACAAGCTTTCTATTATCAATGATGATAAATGTTAAACTGCAGCCATGGCAGTTACTTAAAAGATTTCATGTGGTGGGACATGGCAGTCACATACCATTAGCAGTCATGGCAGTTGTAGTTTTCATCCTCTAAATTTCAATTCACAGTAGTTGCTAGGTGTTTCCAAACAGACTTAACCTTTGGAGTGATTAAAAATACAACAAAGGTGCATGGACTTCAGATGCAAAAGCAGAACCACCAAGATCAGGAGCCTTGATAGGAACTTGAAAACTATTTGAAAGGAAGAGATTCAGGGTATGTTTGACTGTGCTTTGGTTTTAGTTTATAAAAGAAATCAATTTTAAAAGAATAGGGAGTGAGGTAGTAAGATTTGAAAGTGCAAGAAAGAACTGTATAATAGAAAACTGGCACGAAATTGCACAGAAGAAAAGGAGCAATAGAAACTGAAAATAGAAAACCAAAACAGAAATTTTCGGTTTTCCTGTTTGTGAAAACTTACAAAGAGACATTAGTTTTGTAAACAGTTTTCAAACATTTGGTTTTCAAAAACATCAAAATATTTTTTGCAGATATAGGAAAGAAACAGACAATGGAAAACACAAATTCCATTACACTCATTGTGGAATTTTAAGAGACTGGGTTATGTTTGGTTTCTATTTTCAAAAACTGTTTTCAGTATTTAGTGCCAAGGAACTAGGAAACTGGGTTATGTTTTCACTATTTTCAAAGACTGTGTTTCACCACCACATGCAGCAGCACTCTAGACGAGGCACACCCTAGAGCTAGGACCACAAAATAGGAGAATGAGAAAACATCTATCGGTGGTTTATGCTGTTTTGGTTTTGTAAACAGTTTTCAAATGTAATAAAATTTTCATGACAAATTAATTACGTAGTAGCATGAACTTAATTTAGGAAAATACTCTTGAAACAAATAAATGAGAAGGAAATCAAACAATTTTCAACATTCTGAGTTTGGTATTGAAGAAAGGGAGGGAGGGAGGGAGGGAAGTGGGTGGGGTTTGGTAGGAAAGAAAAGAGCAGAAACGCGTAAAAAACGTAGGTCCGGCCTGCAGGATATGTTTCCATACAAAAAGGAAGAGTAGGAAAATGTGAAAACTATCACAAGCCAACATAAACAATTATGTTGCAAATTAAGCAAAGGATGAATTTTTAGGCTCCACAAAGATAGTCGATTATGGAGGCATTTATATATAGTTTTGTTTTCATAAATACTAATATCCTGTAAATAAAATTAATAATAAATAAATATTAATAATGAATAATAAATAAGTATCACCAACGAATGAATAAGAATAAGAATAAGTAAACAATATTAATAAAAAATATAATTTTCAACATTAAATAAAAATCCTCTTATTTTTTTTATTTTTTACTTTTCTTTGATAAAGAAATCTCTACGTTCATTCTCTTTCATTTATTTCCTTCCTTACCACCAAACAACATCTATTTTCACTCTTTCTGTACTCTCTTACTTTCTTTTCACTTCCAGTACATTTCTTTTCTGTCTACCAAGCAGAACATAAGAATCTGTACATGCTAATTAATGATAAAAACAAGCCCCATCAATTACAATAATTACCTCAATATTAGGAGAAGATCCATTTGCAGGAGCAAAATCTTGAGATGCTTGATTTTCAACACTGCAGAAAATTTTGAATACACAAGTCATTATTGGAAAACTACAACTCAACCACACAAGAGGGAGAAAACAATGAACATGCAGAACAGAGTTGTATACATGGGTGGCATTTTGGATAGTTGAGGTGAGTTCTCAGGTAGTCCTGAGCTTCCCGCAACTACTATAGGTGCAGCAGTTGTAGTTCCCGCACTGCCTGGTTCAACACCTGTGGTGCTTGAGGTAACTGTAGAGTGTGAAACAGAGGTCCCTAATAATCCAGAAACCAACTGCTGAGAATCGGTTGATGCAATTGGTGTGACCGAAGATGGGCTGGAAGCAAGCCCATTTGATGTCAAAGAAGGATTCAAGCTAGCTGCATTAGCTGTTGTTGGTGTTGCAATGGATGAGACAACAGCATTGGGTGTATCACTTGTTTCTGACTGTATTCCCTGGTTTGCAGCTTTTTGTGCCTGCTCACGAGCCAGCTGAAAGAAAATATTTCAATTTGAGACAAGAAAAAAAAAAGTTGAAGTGAATAAAATTAAAAACAAATACAAATATAAGCATGTAATCATTACTAACAAACCTGAAGTTCCTCTGGTATTGACCACGTTGATTGTTGAGTAACCTTATTGTAATAATACCTGAAAGAAGTCAAAGCCAAAATATAAATCATTACATACTAATGACAAAAAAAGAGGCATAAATAAGATGTCATACAATAGGAGATAAAACACACTTTTTTCCATCTGCAGAAGTGAATTCTTTCCAAACAGTCGATGCATCAGCTCTCTGTCACATCCAGCAGAATTAGTAGGATTTGAAAATGCTAAAAGTATACCACCCAAGAAAGATCATGTATCAAGGTTATGATAATTAACTACACGCAGCAACAAGAAACTACAGGTGGAAACTAAACAAATAAAGGAAATAAAACATCCCTGAAAATTGTTAAATGATATTATTGCCACAACTAACAAATTACAATAGATAATACAATAAAGCAGAAGTTGCATATTCCTATACACAAATATGTAAGCCAACCCCAGTGCAAAGCACAAGCCACCACAAGATTGTAAAAAGTGAAGAGAGCAAAGATAGAGAGATGGACAAAGAAAAGGAAAGCATAAAACTTGTATCTCTACTTGTATGTGTGTATGCAAGAACAGAAAATAAACTTGCAAAAGATACAATTGATAAAAGACACCACAAAGAAAACCCTACAAAATTGCTGGAGGAAGGGGATGGGAAGGGTGCTGTCAACCATCAAGTAATGGTATTGCAGAACCATAGCTATACAACAATCTCACATTTTATGTTTTAAGAAAAAATAAGATTGTAAATAGCAAACTGTTGCCTGCCTTGAGAAAGTGCTAACCCGCCTTCACAGTGACCATATAGAGCAGTTGTTAAAATTTCTCCTGACTTGCCATGACATCTACAAATCAGTGGAAGCACATGCACATAAAAGGATATTCGCACCATAAACCTTCTATGATCATTGTAAACATTGTAGAAATGACCAACATCCATATAAGATGCCGGTCTGATTGACCACCTTACACTTTCAAAGCATGTTCCACAGTAATAAAAAGTGACATTCACAAGAACATCAACAAATTACTAAAACCACTCACCTCAATAGGTGACATCAATTCCAAAGGTTTCTCCCAACTTGATTGCCTTGTCCTCTTGTTGTAGTAATATCTGGTTAATTTGAGAAAACAAAAACTTCTAATTATAATTCCAAAACAAAAACACAAGACAAATAAATTATTTCAAAAAATAGTTAATGACAAATATACAAGATATTTAGTTTTTGCTAGCAAAGTAGACATGATTATGTTCACCAATACCTTCTCCCATCTGCAGAAGTGTGCTCTTGCCAATCAGATAAGGATTGTTGGTTAGTAGCATTAGTTACCTAAAATTGGTCAGAGTAAAACACTGAGAATTGCAATAATAAGCTCAAATTTCTCAGAAATCATAATATAACAGAAGAATAAATTAGTTACTGAGAAGAAATGTAGTTCATTGTATCACATTTAAAGAAAGCCATCACCAAAAGCATCTTGGGCTACTGAGATTCAATTAGCTACTCTCAAAACAAAAATTTGCCTCAAATGACATCATCAACAGGAAAGTCACTATTCTATTCCATGATGGATACCTAGACCCAGACACAGAAGAAAATGAAAGGCAAGCGAGAATGCAAGTTCAACCAGACCACTGATTTGGAGAGTTTACTCCAGGTATGAACAAAGAGCAATAACTACCATGAGACGGTTATTGTTAGGAGTATGGCAGTCAATATGACAATGATTCTCAGAATCTACAGTGCAATAACTGCAATTAGGAAGTTATTGCTATGAGTAAGTCAATTTTTGTATAGTAATTTTTAGAATGTAGAGAGTATAGTACAATAACTGCTGTAAGCCAGTTATTGTTAGGGAATATTGCAGTTTGTACACTACAATAGAGTTAGGAAATAGGGAGATAGATATCTGTGCATGCAACACTCTGATGTTTCAGGTAGAAAGTCTAAACTCCAGTGCAACATGATGTAGCCAGTAGGAGCTTCATGCTCTGGATGAAACTTGGTTCAGTATTTACTAAATAAAGTAAGTGTTACAAATGTGGGATTTTTTCATACCACCAAATTTATGTAACGTGACTTAATAAATTTCCTCATGTGTCTGATTACTAATTACCAATAACATATAATTCATGCAGCTATATTTGAACAATCCAAAATCCAGCGGCATGCAATATAAGGATCACATTAGTAGATTAGCTTAACGTCCATAAAAAATCGAGGAACATACAGATATAATGAACTGATCCTATTGCTTTCTTTAAAAGTCAGACTCATGTACACATTCTATGGAAGCAAATAGTGGTCAGCCATTTGGAACACATGAATCATTTCATTCGTGTGGGGTGGCTTTGATATTGCAGCAGATGTGACTATGTTTTGTGGAAAAATCATGGTGGCTACACAAGCAAGTAGCCAGAGTTTCAACTTCTGGGTTAAACCGTGTCCATGAGAGCGAATGAATTCGCCTGTTTTAACGTTTTGTTTTACTTTTCTCTTAAAAGAATTTTGTTTTCAACTTTTGGTTTATAAATTTTGTGCCGCCATTAAGTCTTTTATCCCCCACAATAACTTCCCTTTTTTTATATGAACATTCATCCCTTACCAATTCCTCTTTTTAGCTCCCAACTTCTCACAGTTTTAACCCTTCTTCGCCAATTTCTTCTAGTCAGATATTTTCCAAATTATGTTCTTAATCTCTCGTACACCTCTTATTTCTTAATTTACTATTTAAATTTGCATATTTTTCTGTTTTACAGCCTTTTATATATGTATGATATAAAACTATAAATTGTGTATGTGTTCGAGACTTCACAACAGCAACCATCCCACTAGCTTTTTGGTGGTGGCCTCTCCACACTGGTGTAGGATTAACAATGTATTGCACACATCTATAGGAGGAAACATAGTATAACAACTAAAATATAAAAAGCATAACAAAAAGGGAACTCCACAATTGGAATTCCAACAAGTTGTCATATATATGTAGAGCTTGTATAAACAAAAGCATTTGAACTCTAGTGGAAATTACTGAATAATGAACACAAAGATAGTACTACGCATTAATATCAACAAAACACTTACTGCATCAGTCAATGTAGCTCCTGATGATTGCAACCCAGCCGGCTGCACAGATGTAGAAGGTGCAACACTCTGAGATGCAGATGACGGCCAAGGTTGACCACCAGGAGGAGCAAGCATCTGAGGTGGATGCTGGTATTGGGCCAATGCATTTGCATTATCATGCTGCTGACCATATGATGGTGTGAACTGAAAATGTACAATGATGTTAGAGTGTAGAAGGTACAAAGTAACTCAAGGGAAACCTACCAATATAACAGTAAAGCTTTAAAAACTAAGGCAGCACATACAGTATATGAAGAATGAGGAGGTGCTCCAGAAACAGGTAAGCCAGGCATATGATTGCTTAAAGGGGGAACAGTTTGTGAATGAGGTGGAATGGATGACATTGGTCTGTTTGTCTGCATATATGGCATGGGTATAGGTTGTGATGAAGGAGCAAGATGACCAGGCTGCATTGGTCTTGGAGTCAACTGCTGCATTGGTTGAGAATATTGCAGCTGTTGACCTTGAATGACAGGCATTCCCACATTTGAAGAAGGAATAGCATGGCCTGCAGGTCCAAATTGTTGTGGATTCATTGGAACAAATGGTTGTCCTTGCTGAGCTTGAATGACTGGCCGAAACTGCAGACGAAAAGACACGAGTGATGGAAAAATTATGATAGATTCTTATTTTGAGATCAAGAAATTGTAGTTAATATCATGAAGAATAAAATAGAATTTGCAAAAATAAGGATGAACCAAAACATGGAGGACCCAACCATCAGACACAATGGGAGAGAGAGTCACAGAAAAAATTGAAAATTAAAAAACATCATTTTTAGCAAAAGTAAAGACAGCATTAACTCAACAGAGAAAACACATAAAAAGAAGTCAGACATTAAGACTCGAGCTATTGCTTCTATCACCATTCGACATTACCATAATCAAAGCAAGTACGTCACTAGACACAAACATTACACGTTACCAAACAAATATTTCATCGTAACAAGATTCATGGTAGGTATTGAGAGAGAAATACACTACCTGCATGCTGGAGGGCTGAGAATTATTGGCCATTTAACACAAACAATCCCTGCAAAGAAGAAACGGATGCATCAATCAGCAAAAAAGCAATTGCATGTTGAAAGCTTATTACATTGCTAAATTAGTATGTCTTTTTGATACATGGTAAGAAAACCTTGTAGACAACATGAATACTTTCCCAACAACGTAGCATTTGACAGAGTTTTACCTTTGCTTCCTAGTTCTATTAAAGGTTAATGATCATCGAGAAAAGCTTGCATTCTAACTGTTATTATGCCATGTCAGGAAGAAAAAAGAGAACAATAGAAGGCAGCCATTAGAGAAAGCAAAATTAATTATTCATATTTTTGGGCACATTTTATCCTTTTAACCTCAACTCATGTACTGTAACTGTGCAATCTCCAGTTTCAGTTTCCATTTCGAGCATAATCTATGCTATAAACCAAAAGCCCTCATTTTCCTAATCGTATAAATAATATATGCAAACAGAGTGGATCATCGACATGATTTGCAAGTAAAAATAATAACAGTAAAAAAAAAACAACACATGTAGAATCGCTGCTCATGTATATCTACAGGAACTTTCCTCATGCAAAATCATCTCGAACTCTCAACTGACTGGAATTTCAAAAAAACGAAACAAACTCTCGAATGTTACAATGTCCCTGAACACTTCACACAGATCAATCACACTAGGCAAATAGTTTTGTATCTTCAATCCTATCAGGGCCCAATCGAAGACAGCAAATAATGTCACTCATTCAGAGGAAAATAAGAGAATCAAAAATCTTTAATTCTACCAAAGTCTAATCGAAAACAGCGATGAATATCGTTCAGTGGCGAAACTTATCAAGATTCATTGCACCTGGATAGATCGCTTTTGCGAGCAATCACAAAATTCACCAAAAATACGACCGAATAGAGCGAATAGGGACGAAAAAACTTACAGCTGTTGCAGACAGAAACGGGTCAAAGCTATTCGTCTGGCTGACCTCGCAGAAATTTTGTTGTCGTTTCGAATCGAAACCCTATGAATTAGGGTTTAAGAGGAATTGCAACGACTCAGCAACGTAACTGGGAAAAACCAAGAGTAAACAATTTTGAGGAAGGCGAATGTAATAAAAAAATAAAGACCGAATTATATGTTTATTTATATATATATATATATATATATATATATATATATATATATATATATATTTATTTATATTCGGTTTGGGATCTATAATTAATAACTATCTCAATACACAAGTCTCTCTTTATAACTGTAGTTAATAATTATAGTCATTAATATAATTTATTTATTATAGTTTTATCTTTTATGTTTTGTAATTGGTTTTTCAAAATTGTAATAAAAAATATATTTTATAATTATTTTTATGGGCATATTTTTTATAAAGTTTGAAAGAAATTATTTAATAATTATGATAAAATTCATTTTAATAATTATGATAAAAATAATTTATTTTATTTGTTTTTATCATAATGAAAAGGTTAAGACACACGTATTTTATTTCATTAGTATTCATAAAAGATATTTATTATCTAATTGTTTAATTGATCTTTGTGTAAAGTAAATAATATTTTGATCGGTGTTTAAGTTCTATTACCTGTCTAAGTTTTATTACTTGTTTAAAATTTTTGAAATAACGCATTAATGACTAGGTAATTAGGTAGTTTTTTAATATACATATGACAGTTAAAATCTTTTGGAATAGAATAAAGATATAAGATAATTTGTTGTCATTTAACTTGAGAACAAATGGAGCAATTAGTATTTATATGATTAATTAATTATCTGTTCTATGTAGACATGTAAGATATACTATAAACATAATTGTTTTTGCAGATCACTCCCTTAGTTAGTTATGGTGAAGGCTTGTTATAAGATACACAATGCAAGAAATGAAGCTTTTTTGTAATACTTTTGGAGATGTCTTGATGTGATAAAGTTTAAACAAACAATAAGGTGGGAAGCATGGGAATATATTGACCAGAAAAGAAGATCAACATTTGAAATAGATAAAAGTATTCTTTTACATCAAAATGTTTTGTTAGTACAAAAATGACATAAATATATTATGATTATTGTAATGTAAAGTTCTCTACGATATAAAAAGAATATTATATATAAAAGAATTACGTAATTTTTTGTAAATTGGATAACACACCTCAAGTTGTCCTATTATTTATATATTTTTATCGATAAAAATAAAAGGAAAAGTAAACTTCAAAAAACACTCATGTGATATTCGTTTTGCTAGCTTTTTATGTTGTTATTGTTAGTTTTGTTAAGAAAAATATCTTTATAACTATTTAACTCTAATGAAAGTGAATTAAAAATATGTGTGGATAAAAGAAAAATTGGGATTCATTTTCAAACTAGAATATTGAGATGTTTCTTTATGTTCCATATCGATTATTATATACTCAAATGTGTTTAATTGTCATGAATTTTCAAGGTTTATCCATGAGAGGTGTAAGAAAATGACTTTCTCATTGTGACTATGGAGAGTGTGTGATTTTCTTAACAATGAGAATAACTACCAACTTAAAAACCTTGAAAATGTTATGAACATTACTATATAGTATATATTAATCTTGAAATGTGTTAAGGCTTTTTATGAATTTGCAAATGACATTGTAATCATCAAACAAGTGTCAATGAAGTTGAGTGGATTATGAATTAGCAAAAGTCAGTGTAGAAAATGGTTGAAGAATTCTACTATATTTTGCTCTCCAATGCATAAGTGTTGTTATAAAATTTACATTGGTAAATTTAAGGTTCAAATCTACTTGCTCCAAATTGCTACTTTTTTTACACACAATTGCATAAACCTTATCTCTTGTCCTCATAGCTGGCTTTGATGCTCAACTTTTCTTAGTTTGGAAACAAGAGAAATTGAATCTTTGAGATTTAAAAATTTAATATTTGTGTTTAAATAAACTGCAATGTTTAAACACCTTTAACATCAAATATTATTTAGACATGTGAGATAAAGATAAAATCATATCAATGATGTGTTATTTCACCTTATGAAATAAATGGAAAAGACTAAATGGAAAATACAAGTTCAAGTTTTTTTTTCTTAACAAACAAAGAACTAAACTACCTTTCTTTTTAGGGCCAGAGAACAAAATGAATAAAAGTAAGTAGATAAAGGATCAAACATATATAGCCAAAAATAAAAGTACAAACATATTTTTCATTTGTGGAATTTAACTAATCTTTACATTAAGTGGCACTACCTGTCATAATTGGATATAGAAAATCATATCTCACCGTTAAAAAGCTAGTTAAAAGTGAATCTTTCAAAATCATATCTAACATAAACTTATTTTGAAACTTTAAATTACGAAAAATATATATATAATATTATAAAGTAATTTTTAGAGATTAGGTTAGTTATTTGAAAAAAAAAAGATTTAAAAAAAACTAAACTTAAAATTGTTATTTGACAGACTTCAAAAACTAATATAAATATATTTTTATTAAAAATAGGTTTAATTATTTTTTAAAATATAAGATAAAACTTGAAACTTTTCAATTTAGTCTCTTTTAAAATTTTATGATTTATTAAATACTCAAATAAATTATATTTTTCAATTGAATCTTACTGTATAATTTTTCATTTTTCCGATAAATAGGTGATGTGGTTGTTAATTAGATAATATAGTGGTTATTTTCGTCACATATAATGATGGGGTGAATGGGAACTCTTTTGTTGTTGATTTTCACAAGTTTTAAGGAGAAGGTGGGGTGGAAGAAGACTACCAAGCCAAAGAAGTTTGGAGGTTTAGCAGAGTTAGGCAAGGCAAATTGGCATGAAAACTGTTACACCCCCAAAGGTACTATAGTCATCTCTGATATTTTTTTAGCACATATTTGAAGAATGGAAGTGTTAAAGCTCCCGATTTTTGAGAAGATGAAATTAAAATGAAGAATGGGATTGGCGAGTTTGACTTTTGAAGATATTGCAGTCTACTGGATTTAAAGATTAAATTCTCGAATAAGTAGTTGACGGAAGATGCTTCAACTTTGAGTTCTTTCCTCACAAAAATAGTTTACTTCGAAACATTAATAGTAATAATAATAATAAGATTCTTCTAAGCCCATTGATTAAGTTGCACCATGTTAGGCTAACAAAGATGAATAGGCACAAAACTAAGTCAGATTCTGAACTAGACATATAACTAATATACCTAATACATAACACTCATGTAGTAGACAGCAATACAAATGGAGAAATTGTGTCCCATCTGAGTTTCGGACAACAGAAAATAAAGGATCGACGAAATTAGTACGAAATTAGTACTAAGAAACCCTCCACTAACACCAATACAAGAATTGTTGTCCAATCAGTCTCCACTTGCACAACCCTTGCATCCACAATGAACACACTCAATCACCTTCTCCTCCCTAAGTTGCTTCGGAACTCTGCAAACACAAGTGGTGGCAAAATTGTGATCGCGTGGCTGCATGCACCTCAGGCAGCATAGACGTTCATAACCAGGCTGCAATTCGGACCAAAAACATGATGATTTAGGTACTCAACGTCCAACACAGATAAATTAAAATCTAAGTACCAGTAATACGATAATATTGTTTTTAACACTTTTTGGCTGAGAACCAAACACCATAAAACAATTAACATCTTCAAGAAGGCACAAATGAGTACAGCATTAACATATTTTCTCATTTCACAAGTACTCAATATCAGAATGAAAATGAGTTAACTTAATTTTGGACAATCTTGACTTCATAATGTTGTTTTTGATTAAATACGAGTTTGAAGCAATGTGATTTATGTATAAATTTAACCCACCTGAACAAAACCAGCATGTTTATATTACATTAGAATCATGTGTAATCACAAATTTCTGTTTGAAACAGACACAAGATGTTTTTCACAACAAGTTTACAAATGACAAAATCATGGTCAAAAGTTTGTGAGAAATGCAAGCATGCAACCTAAAGCAGTGTAACCTAAAGCAGTGTAGCAGGATGGCTGCTACAACAGTGAATGTTATGTATACAAGATAAACCATTTTCTACTATACACATAAATGCTAAAGAAGCCTAAAATTAAATAGATGATTAAGCCTTCAGTAACAATAAATGCCAGGGATATAATGAATCTATGATAAAAGAAATAGAAAAAACAAAAGCTTTTTCAAAAATAGAATAAAAACATATTTTAGGTACCTTCTTCCACTTAGCAATTAGATTGCGGTCAGCATATCCTTGATCTAGACAGAATTCATACAGTTCTTTAGAAATTTCTTTCCTCCGATGGTAGAGGTCAAATATGTAGCGGCTCTTCTGGTGTGCAATCTTAAATATTGGCCACAATGTCTCACATTTCCTTTTACCATCATGTGGATCATTCTCAGCTGCCACATAAAGGATATAAAACCATTAATTTCTAATTTCATAGAACATAATATAATATAATATTGTAAGGCAAGCACATGATGTAAATTTCCAACCTTCCCTCATCTTTGCTTGAAGTTCCCGGAGTGTAGGCTCAATTAACTCCCAACCCTCTGGGTATTTAACACGATTTGTCTTTACTTTTGGCATTTTTATATCTGTTGAAGGAAACATGGGACCAAAGGGTCAATTTCGATACATTCTACTGAGCACTTCATACAGATCAATCACATACAACAACAATTATCTATTAAACAAGAAAATTATCACAACACAAATAACCCTGCAATATATAATAACATAACTGATTCAGTTCAGGCAGGTTCAGAAAACTAGCAGCAGAGTTTTATTTTATACGAAGAGCACATATAATGGGTCATAAAAAGCTATGTACATGGACTATATGCAAGATCTATACATTACATTCTACAAGAATAAAAGCTTTCCCTTCTATCAGATTAGGTTCCCTATCTTTCTAAATGCCCTCCTTCCAAGTTCAACGGACATCATCAATATGATTGTTGCTTTAAACCCCTGAATGTCTAGCAATGGAACAACCAAAAATTTCATTTACATTACTCGGTATTAATACAATAGAAAAAATATTCTTGGATAAGAGGGAGAGAAAAAAGTGCAGTGGCCGAGGATAGCATATCCTCCAAAGCTACGAAATTGAAATTGGGGGAAAATTTAAGAATGAACAGCGATTAACGGCAGCATCTACAGCAATTACGATTCACAGAATGGGTCGTGGTGGTCGGAAATCACGAAATTTAGGGTTACGAAAATCAGGAATTTAGGTTACAAATCGGAAGAAAGGGAACCAGAACGCAAATTACGAACAAACCTGTCTTTGCGGTGGTCGTGGCGGTCGGAATCGTTCGCCAATCGCAGTCCGATGGTGGCTCTGCGTTCTCCGTGCACTGCGCTGTTTTCTCGCTGCTGCCAGCGACGTGGTGGATGTCACGGTGGAGGAGAAGCAGGTATGGCCAGCGGCGACGTGGTGGCCAGCGTGTTTCGTGGTGGCCAGCGGCGACGTGGGTGGAGGAGAAGCGAGTATGTGTGTGGCGCAGAGAAGAGAGCGGAGAAGAAGAGTTGCAGTCTCGCAGTTGCGGAGAAGAATGGTTTTTATCTGCACTAATTTTTATTATTTTTTAAATAACTAATTTTCTTAAACTAAAGCAATTGTCTTTATCATTTTTATTTAAAATTTAAGTATTTTTCAAACTATAATAATTATCTTATTGTTTCATCTTTTTTAATGATTATTTATTTAAGTTCAACCATTTACTGAATTTTAATTATCCGGGACACATGTTTCCGGTAACTACTAATAAATATACTATCTTTATAACAACGAGTAACTATTAATTAAAAGATATTTTCTATAAAGACTCTCTTACCGTTTTTAGTATTCATATTTTAAAACTCAATTATCAATATAACTTATTGTATTATTTTACCTTTTATATTGTTGTGATTATATTTTTAAATGTCTACGAGAGAAAAAAACTACTTCTAATAAAATTGTTGAGTTATCAAAATAAAAAGTAAAAATGAGAAAAAAACTACTTCTAATAAAATTGTTGAGTTATCAAAATAAAAAGTAAAAATATGTAAGTATTTGTATGTTCTCACACCTCATTAAACTCAAATATATAAAATTTCAGTGAATATTAAAATTAATCTTTTATTATTTAAAATTTGATCTAATTTAGTTCATCAACTTTAAAAATATATTAATTTAATTATTTTAACAAAAATTTATTATGATTATTTAATGTTTTAAATATATGTATGAGTTAACATTAAAATAAAAATAATGTATAAACAACTAAAATATTTTCAACACATCAAATAAATATAACAATGATAAAATAATTAAATTTAGTCAAAATCTCTTAAAAAAGACTTATTCAAACTTTTACTAAAAATTAAAGACAAAAAAGTATATTTAACTCTTACATGTCTCCAAATTTAACATTTATGTTTAAATAGACGAAGATATTCGATTGCATTTTGTCAGATAATTCATTTGCCATGTAACTTTATTCTTATTGGCTTTTATGTCCAAGTAAGACTCCTCACCACAAAGGACCTTCTTGAACAATGTAAAATAAATGTTTTTAAAATAATCAATTCTGAAAACATGTAAGTTTTGCTTATTGACATAAGAGAAAATATTTATCTTTAAACGTAGACAAATTAGACAAACATATAGAATATATATATATATATATATATATATATATATATTTTTTTTTTAATTTATTAAAATAAGAGTAAAATATAACTTTAGTATGAGAACTATTATTTAGTTTTGTTTTATCAGTCTTTAAACGGTAAGTATATGTCCTTTAAATTCTTATTGAATTTAATTGATGGTGTATTTAAATTTCCAAATGTTCGATATTATATGTTTTTAATAGATACATAGAGTTGCTATGATTTTTAAAATAATATCACTTGTGTAAATAAAAATAATAATATTATATTACCTGTATTAAAAAAAAAAAAAAACTTAAAAAATAAAAAATTTTATTATAATTTCTTACTTTGAAAATGACTCAGATTGACTTTCTAATACCGAAAGATTATTTAGTTAAATATATGGTATAACAATATGTCACCAAAATATTATGTTTATTTTATAAATGATTAACTAATCCATTGAACTTAAACTTCACACTAATTTCATTACCTTTTTATTAACAAAATAAGTGCAAAATAATTTTCTCAAAATTTTAATCAAACAATGAAGTGACACTTAAATTATTTACAACATCACTTATATTCATATATTTGTTAAGAAAATAACTTCATTGTGGGTTATGATTTGAACTTTTAAATTTCTTTTCTTGTCCTGTATTGGTCATCCATTCCAATAACTTCTTTTGGTCAATATATCAATAATCATACTTTATACTGACCACTCAAGAATCAACTCATGTATTAATTCTACCATATCTACATGTTTTTAGAAAAAATTGTTTTGATGAATATCTCTGACGACTCTTGTAAAAGTAAAATAGTTTTAACAAAAAAACAATTTTTATATTTTTAGAAGAAAGAAAAAATAAATAGTAATAAAAGACAATATTAAATAATAGTAAAAATAAGTGTGGTGTCAAAATACCATCTTTTTAATTCTATCACATTCTTTTAAGAAAAATCTATTAGTGAATTAAGGTAACATATCTCATAAATTTAAACTTGCCCCTATGAAGTTCTCTAACATGTTCAATTCCTACGCAGATAAAAGCAAAATTACATGAACTGTGAAATAAGCCATAGCAGGTTATCAACTACACCTACACAACAAGTAGTATTTAGAAATAACTATAGCCTTTTTGCAAAGTCATACATTTACCACTGCCTTTGAATTTCTAGTCAACAATGGCTATCGATAGCATAAGGTTCAGCAACCATCATCATACAGAAAGCATACATAACAGCAGCAGAAATATTGCAACTTTGATTATTCTTCACACATCTATTATACCATATATACCTTCACTTGTAACTTGTGCAGGAATCACCCCAATAGAACACCAGATTAAGAAGTTACAACATATCAATCATCATCTAGATGAGAGATCCTGAGTAAATTGGTGTCATGAACGGTGCAAGATCTGGTACATGAGAAAAAGGACATGCTTTTCCTTACCCTCGACTCGATTCCATGTTTGATAAACTTTTTGTTCACCTTGTTGCCACTTTTCTGATTCTTGGTGCACTCTTTGAAAGCTGCTAGAAAAGGGTCTCTGTCCTGAAACCAGAGACCCCTCTTGGAGGAAGTTCTGTAAAAAGGAGGCTGAAAAGCACAAGGAGGAAGTGGAATTTGGAAATTATGAACATGGTTTTTGGGAGTGGCTTCTTCTGGTGTACAAGGAGGGGGTGGCAACTTCGCCAAAAACTCTTCCTCTTCTGGGATGAGAGTTTCACTTGTTACTTTGGACACACCAGGTTTTTTTTCCCATGAGAAGGTTATCTTTCTGGCTGAATGATCCTTTGGTTGACTCATTCTCTCAGTTTTTTGCTAATGGAACAATGACAAGACCCTTATACTTATATGTGGCGTGAGGACCTGAGGTGGTGGTGGAAGAGTTATTTATTCTATGATGAGGCCATCATAATTTATTTATAGATTTTTTTGGTCCACTTCCATCACAGTGTGTGTAATGGCACAGTCTCAATGGACATTGGACAAGCACATAAAACGTAAGCATAGAAAATTTTAGTTTTGTGGTTTGAAATTAACTTGGAAAATGATGACACATGAGTTGGGCAAAGAAGACCAAGTTCACACGGGTTTTACATCACTCAGAAGAAGACAATAGCAAGGAGATACAAGAGTATAAGACAAACCCATGATGGTTGACTTGTTCCTCCTCTGTCCTCACCCCTCACTTAGTACTATATTAGCTCAAAACAAAGTTTTCAAATTGCACAATCTAGACCAATCAGTGTGTAGCTTAGCAGACGCAAAGCTCATCCAATTAATCAATGATTTCAACTTCAAATCCTGGTTATACACTTGCATCACTCACAGGCTTATCTAACTTGAACAAAACTGTCTCTATAAAATATACACAATGTGAAACAAAATCTATGTTTCTGTAAGATCACAGGGAAACATTATGGCTATTTGTCGTTTACAAAATCAAATGCATAAAAATGCTCACAGCAGGCCAAGGTTCTAAATTAGATAACATGAATCAGTTTTTGGTTGCAGAAAATTATAAACTAGTCAGGGACTATGCTCTTGCTTTCTTATTTTATTCCACCAATCATTTTCTATACAAAAAAAAAAGACCAAGGTGCTTCAATTGTCATATATGATACTTACAATAAACAATAAACAAACCAATATAAAAGGCTAAATGGCATGAAGAAAGAGTTTGGAGAAAGTGGTGTGAAGAGAGATCGATCTCAAAGCATATAACATTCCTGACTGACATCATGTGATTCATGTAGCCGACCACCTTGTCTGACTAGATATGATGACAGAGTTTTTTGCAAACAAAGAATTGAAGATATCATCATCATCATCATGATCCGAACTTCTATTTGTGACTACAAAACATCATTGGAGTGTTTGCAAGAAAGAATGTTGACATACTTCCTTAAGGTAGGCCAAGATCTAATGTTTTTTTGGACCCTATTGCTGTGTTGATGTATAAAGGGGCTTTGAGTGCATTTCTTGTAAGCTTCAACAAAAGGGTCTTCCTCCTTCTGAGTCTCCATCCTAAAGGAGCTGATTCTGAGCGAGCTCTGCACAGCACACAGAATCTGAGACTCCTCCTCCACTTTGTGTCTATGATCTAATGATGAACATGGAGGAGGCTGAAGCACCAAGCCAGAGCCATTGTGGCCATGAGCACTGACTTTAGAGAGACCAGGTTTGTGTTCCCAAGAGAAAGGAACATTAACTATGTTCTCTTCATCGTTGTAACCATAGTTGTTGTTGTTGCTGCTGTTGTTGTTGTGCTGTTTCATGGTGATGATGATGATGATGGAGTTGTTTTGGTTGCAATGTGGAAGTAGTAGTAGTGTGTGTAGGATCTTAATTAATATAAAGGGGCTATGCTATGCTATGTTATGTTGCTATATCACGTGATTTGTGATTAATAATAACGGCTAATCTAAATTCTGGTGAAGAGGGGTTATAGCTTGTAGATTAATCTACAGAGAGAAGACAAAAGATGCAAGTATGCACTTCACACAGCACAGGTTTCCGTCACGAATCATGATTGGAACTTGGAACTAGGAAGCGTAGAGAAAGAGCTTTCTTGTTAATTAACCGTGACCAAAACATTATGCGTCAAATTTTCAGTTTTTGGTTTGAAAAATTCTAGCAAAAAAGAAAAAAAAAAAACACTTCGTTTTCGTCAAGAATAACTCTAAAATTCTCAGCCACTTGCCACTGTCATCTTCTACAGTGAAATGGACTAGAATTCTGAAAAAAGAATATTTTAACATCAACAACGAGTTTTATTATGGACTTTCGAAAATCAAGTGGGAATGTTCTGATGTATCGTCACAATTTTTTAAGGAATCTTATTATTAAGATATTTAAGTAATCTTAAATGACTGTTAGAAATAAGTTCAAAGGAATACAAAAAATGACACTGAAATTATAATTCAATATATTTTTATTTTCTTGGTTGCTCCAACATTTGCATCTATATATATTATGTAATGATTATCTAGGATCTTCTCTGTTTTTTCTTCCCTTATTTTGCTTCGTTACTATGCAAACGATCCATAGCAGAAGTACCTTGAACACTTCGAAGAATATGTCAAATTCAATGGATACCAAAATGATTAGATTCCGAAATTCTCCAATGGGTATCAACTATGTTGTTTTCGTTTGGGGTACCAAAGGAATAAATAATCAAGTGCACTAATATTCTTGTGTCCAAGAAAAGCAGAATAGTAGGTTCGAACATGAAATTGAGACTCATTTAATAAATAATAATATTCATCATAAAAAAATTAGTAATTTGATAGATATAATTATTTTAATTCTTATATTTATTTTTGCAAAAAAGAAGAATCTGATCATTTTCTTAAATTAAATTGATATTTGAAAATATACATGTCAAAATTTAGGTGTGTCATATATTAAAATTTGGATCATCTTTTAACTTTAAATCTCTTTGATTTTAATACATTACAGTTTTAATATAAAAGATGACCTAGATATTGACATGTGACAGATGCAGACATATGTGACAACTTTAAATGTTGTTAATGTCAATTTGACGGAAAAATATCACAGTGAGATTTTTAAAAATAATAAAATTTAGATCATTTTCTAACTTTAAATCCCTTTGATTTTAACATGTTGCAATTTCAATATAAAAGATGATCTAAATATTGACATGTGATAGATGCAGACATATTTAACAACTTCAAAAGACGTTAATGTCAAATTGACTAAAAAGTTCACATCGAGTTTTTTTAAATAAAAAAAAAAGAACTGGTAAAAAAATATATAGGGATTAAAATAAATCAAAGTACTAAATATAAGAATCAAATTACTGATGAAGTCATTTTATTAATTTGAATTTTGACAAAATTGATAAAAGAAGTCATTCTTAATTTTCATATTTAAATTTAATTTAATCTTATAAAATTAATTTATTAGATAAAATTGAAACCTTCGTTATGTATAGGATTATTTTAACTAATAGAGTTAAATGGGGACGTGTAAAGTTTTGTTGAACTAGTAGTAAGGTTTATTTAAACGGCTGCAAGGTTGGTTAAAAAGTAATTTTCAAATTGAATGAGAGTGGAAGATGTTGATTAATTTGAAGTAAGCTATGTTGCATATATATGTAGTAGGTTTGCTTCATCAAGGAAATTTGTGACTATGGTTTTAAATTCAATACATTTTATTTCCTTTCATGGTTTTGTATCATATACATGCTCATAAAATCTAGCTCTATGAATATATACACGCACCTATTATGCCCTAATTGTCAAAGTGTTGTTATTTATTCAGCTGCAACTTTTTTTTTTTCTCCTACCATCTAAGACGTTTTTGTTAATTTTAAATTAAAGGATAATGAATATGTTTTCTTAAACAAAACCATTAATAGATTTAAATATTTTATTTATTATAAAATCTTAATTTTATAAATTTTTAAATTATTTGTATTTTCTTTCGGTTTATAGATTGATTTTCTATCATTTTTCAAGATAAGATTTCATCTTTGAGAAGACAACAAAAGAAAAGAGATTGAACAATCATACTATAAAAAGGGGTAAGTTTTTTTTTTTGGTTTTTGTTTTTTGTTAGATTCTTGTCTTAAGAGTTGAATCAAATTGAGGATAGGAACATTAAGTTGTATTAAACTAATGTAATACTTGAATTCCTAGGATTTTGCATTAAAGTTGGTTTTGGAAGTCCATGTTTCCTTTTGCACTATTCTGAAAGCTGGAAGTTTTGGTTTAAAAGAATTCTTAATACATGAAACTACCATTAAAACTACTGCTTACATACATTTGTTAAATTCATGTACATATGTTAGACTTTTATCATATATATATATATATATATATATATATATATATATATATATATTCTGATGATGATAATGATGGATATTTTGATATAAAATTCATTATAAAGATATAACATCGATAAGATTTGAATTAATTTATATAAAAAAATTGATATAATTGTCAATTCAAAATTTTAAACTAATGAGTTTATAATTATTTTTATTTATATATTACTTAAATTTTCATTTATACTCGATTTGAAGCTTCGACTCACATTTAGATTCTTAACAATTTTTCTTTTAAAAGTGAGTCTCATCAACATAGGTACACTATCCCAGTGAGAACATTTTCGAGGACCATGAATACCTCACATCAAGGGTTCTTCGATCATAACAACTCCCTGCATACTTTTATAATGACAATAAAGTTTATCTATGTAGTAAACAATGTTACACACATCTACAATCTTAATTGTCAAACCACTACTCTCCCAACAATGTTACACACATATAGACTCTTTCTCAACTTACACACATAATCTTCCTTATCTTCAACAAGAAAATTATAAGTTGTTTCATGTAAATATCTTCCTCCAAATTACTATAAAGGAAGTTGTCGTCACATCCATATGTTCAACCTTCAAGTGAAGAGTAGTAGTTAAATTTAGTATAGTTCTAATGAATAACGTTTTTACCATATGTGAGGAGATATCATTAATATCAACACTTTTTCTCTATCTAAAGCCTTTCACTGCAAGTTTGACTTTGTATCTTGGAGATGTAGAATAAACCTCAAGCTTCACCTTGAAGATCTACCTATTCTTTAAAGCTATTTTATCCTTAGACAATTTTACCAAGTCATAAGTGTGATATGGAAAAGATTTCATCTCATCTTGCATTGCATCAACCACTATTATTTTTCTTCACTTTCCAAAGCTTCTTCAAAACATTCATGTTCACTACCATCAACATGATATCTAGAAGATGGTTTTCTCAACCTATTGACCTCTTGGTGACATGTGGTAATTCAAACGTATCACCAAGATAATCATAATGTACTATATAATGTTCCTTTTGAGCATCATAAATCAAAACCTCTAATTTATCTCCAACTTGTTGATCATCAACATCACCATGTTACTCATCATTTTGAGCATCACCTTTAGCATTATCTAAATTTGAACAAGCAATCACATCGAATTACTAAAATTTAGATTACTATCTTTCTCAAGTGTGGTCTTCTCCACCTTGTTAATATCTTTAATGGTTTAATCTTCTATGAATTGCACATCATGGCTTTTGACTAACTTCTTCTCAATAGAATCATACAACTTGTAACTAAATTTATCTTGATAATAGCCAATAAATTGCCTAGTCTTTCTAATCATCTTGAATTTTTCATCCTTTAAAGTATAAACAAATAGCTTGCAACCATAAACATACAAATTATAATAGCTAACATTCTTTCCAAACCAAATTTTGTCGAACACCTTAGTATTCAAAGCAACCATAGAACTAAGATTAATAACATGTATGATTGCAAGCAATGCCTCTCCCAAAAAATGCTTAGTCAACTTTATTTCAAAAAGTATACATCTAACTCTTTCAACCAAAGTCTTGTTCACTCTCTTTGCTAAATCACTCAACTAAGAAGTCTTAGGAAGAGTTTTTTCACGTTTGATACATGTTGCTTGTAGACATCAAAGGGTCTACAACATTCACCATCATTACCAGTATGAACGCATTTCAACTTCTTTCCTTATTGTGTTTCAACCAAACCATTATTTTAAACTTTTCATGTACTTGATCATTTCTTTGAAGTGCACAAACTCGACTTTTTGGAACAATCTTGTGTAAAAGTAACAAAGAAAATTGCACCACTAAATGACTTTACTTTTAATGAGTCATAAACATCAAAATACACCAATTCACACAACACCGACATACTTAAGGGATGATGCTTCTTAAAGGATGGTTTGTTTACCATCCATGCAATGACAACATTTCTCCAACCCTAAACTCTTCAATTACAAAAGCTCATCCATTTTACCTATGCAATTAAGCCCTTTTCCAGTTATATGAGCAAGCCTTCGGTGCCACAAAGATTCTTCCATACACATTACATTCACAACATCCTTATGAATGAAGCTTTACTCCAATACAATTTAAAACTTTTCTTCCCTCTAACCATAACCAAATTACCTTTTGTGAGTTTTCATTTATTGGAATCAAAGTGATTGTTATAACCACCATCATTAAACAAATGCAAATAGATTACATTAAAACGCACATTATGGCATGTTTGACTCCTCTGAGTAATGCAATCCCATGTTGATTTGCAAGTTGTTGGAAATATTTATTATAATTTAAAAATTAAATAAAAAAATTATCTATTGTTACTTATACTTTTATGTACTATTAATTTTATGCGTAAATATTGTTTATGGGTGAAAATTTCTTTTAACTATATATTACATTTATTTTAGTTTAATCAAATTTATTACTATTTATTATTTTATTTAAATTAATTTATTACTGTTTACTATTTTATGTAAATTAGAGTTAATTATTTACTCTCTTCTACGTATAAATATCATATAAATACAATCTATATGCATGAGAAAAATACACCATAAACAAAACAACTTACATAAAAGTTTTTTTAGTGTTCTATTCTATATCATCTTTTAAAATATTAGTGTTCATGAGATTTAGATATCTTTCCATGTATTCAATCGATCAATCAAATAGTTGTATCTTGATAAATGAGCGCATATTATTCTGTCTTGCCTTATGTAGTGTGATGTTTTCTTTACAAAGATAATACTCCGTGTGAAGCTCTTTCTAATCATTTTTTTATTTACAATTTTATCCTATATTCTAATTATCTATTATAAAATTTATTTAGCTTGATTAATTCTATTTTCTATATCTCTATCTTATTATTATTTTCTATTTTTGTTTTTATTTCTAACTAAAGCAAGCATCACTGATGGAGAATTAGCAAGTTATTCATTAAGAATAAGTGGACTTGCAACTTACAACTGACTAATAGTGACATATACACAACAATTGGAATTAGAGACAATGAAATTAAAAGAATTGAAAGCTAAGAAGTATCTATTTCAAGCTATTACCCGATCCATCTTGTAAACCATTCTGATGAAAGAAACTTCCAAATATACAATACAAAATTAAGCAATTAAATCAACCTAAAGTCGGTTAGCTAAAAAACAATGAAAAAAAAATGTACAATGACATGTCACATGATAAAATAATCCGTTAATTTTCTCTATTGCAAGAGTGATAACAAATGGTAACCATTATTAAAGTAGTTATCCCTATGGATTAATATTCACAATTAAGATTTTGTTGGGATTTACGTTTGAAAAAAGTATTATGAACAATAATCATAAGTGTATTCCAATCGATTTCTAAATAACATGTATTTAGATTTTCAATAATTAACAATATTTGATTAGATAAATATAAATAAGTTGAGAATGACCTAATTATTTCTCCACTTATGTCATACTCAATATACTTAGGAAGATCTATGTTGAGGTGTTAGCTAGAAAATTTCGATTCATGCATGTGATTAATTAATGAAATAGTTGCAGACAAAGAGTTGGAATAATTAGGTACAGAAAGTATGATGAAACAATAGATATTCCACCATGTGTGGCTGTCTTTTACATGACATATTGGTTGTGATATTCTACCCACCGATGGGGAAAGTGGTCACTAACTAGGGCATGCAAACTAATGGATTCTACAATACTGTTTGAGTTCTGATGTTAATTTTGAATGCAACCTTGTTAATGGAGGAGAATGCTTGTCGTGACATTGGAATCATTGCTATAGATGTTGAGAGGGTATTTTCATGCTCCTTAGGTCAACAATCCCTTCGCCATTATTCATGCTTACAAGGTCATCACTTCCTAGCCACTCCCCAAGGAAAAGTTAGATGGACTTAAGAAGGGTAGATAGATCATGCATCATAGAATACTAATTATTATAAATTGGATTAAATATATCTTTTATGTTTTAAATTATTGACTAAAATTGTATTTTTTTTTCCTGTTTCAAAGTATTAATTAATCTCGTCCTTATATTTCATAAAAGAATGCAAAATATCTTCGATATACACATCTCCTTATAACTTTCTCTCCTCAGTGCAAAACTAATTACTCTCTTTGCCTCGCTTTTCCGAACGAATTAATCCCTTTGATATTCCTTCGTTTCATCCTACCCTACCTTCTACCAACATCAACACTCTTGTTGACAATCTCTCTCTAAAGTCCTTCACCATTGGAGTCAATTCTCCTCTCAAACTACACAAAGCTCTTATTTGAAACTTAAGTCTTCAATTCATTTGTTGGAAATCTCACATCGATTACAGATAAAACAATTACATACTATATAAGTGGATACAAACCATACAAGTCGGTTTTATGGGGTTAAATTAAACTTAAAAGTCTACTTCTTAGCATGGTATCAGATCTTGTCCCTAAATCCACTATGATGTTAGTTACAATTTGTTTACATTCTTTTATAAAATATAAAGACAAAGTTGATAAACATTTTAAAATAAAGGAACAAAATACAATTTTAATTACTAGTTTGGGAACGAAAACATATTTAAAGGTTTGTAAATATAAGATTATTCCTTTTAGCATAAATTTGTTTAAGATCTTAATATTTCTAGGAATAAAAAAATATTTATATTGGTATTGTTTGTTCACTTTTATAAATTTAATTTCTCTAATATTAATAAAAAAACAATATTCAAATGACTACACTTTTATATATTTTAAATAAGCTTGATTATTTAGAAACTTGTTTTATAAGAGAAATATATAGTTTTTTTCCTCTTTTTTTGGTAGGTCAGCACAGCTGGTCAAGTTTTTCAGTCAGATTTTCATTGACAAGTGAGTCGAGACATTTAGGCATACTAAGAAAGGACGTTGAGCTTCTCACTTACAATTTTGGTCCAAGGGTATTTGACCAGGTTGAAGCCCAAGGCCACAACAATGGCCCATTAAGAAGTCCACTTAGCTGTTATTGGGTTTTGAGCCCAAGGTTACAGACCACCTTGAATTCGAATATCTGCATGCAGGAACATGACAATAAATTAAAGGCGTATACCTGATGCAATTTAAAAATATAACTATAGATAAAAAAAAATCGAACAAATTGCTATTTTTAGAAATTTATTTATTTTAATTTGATTTTTAGCTCATTTTAGAAGTTAATGTCCACGCTATTTTAAACATATTGCTGGTTTGGGTTTGATTACTTTTAAAGAAATACTCATTTTTCTAATTTTCCTATGAACTAGACAATGATTATTTCTTAAAATAAGTTTAACCAAAAATAGCAAATACGCTCTAAAAAAGTTGGTGTATATGTGTACGTTTGATCTAGGAAAATAAGGGAAATAAAAACAATACATGTTTCTTAAGTTTTTTAACAAAAAAATAAATTACTTTAAAAAATTGCATACAAAGAAACATAAAATACCAATGCCACGAAAATAAGGTTAATTTAATTATTTTATAACCAAAAACTTACTTTTCTTCTTCACCTTTTGTACTTTTCTTTTACAAACACCACATTAAACCTTCTATATATATTCATCCCTTCTAATACTTTCCTTGCTACTTGAAATTTGTGTACATGATAAGATAAAATTTGAAGGCAATTGAATAAAAGCAAATATAGTTGTCCAATCTAAAGCATTCAGAAAAAAGAATCCCTATCACTTAATAAAAGTAATCAATTTTTGTCTTTAAATAGCACAATGAATCAATAATTGAATTCACACGGTAATCTATACATGGTGGCCAATTTGAGTGCATAAAGCCAAACCATTGAAAGTGTACTAAAAATGGAAAAATCAAAGTACCTTTCTTTTTTATGATACATGGTTTTGAGAACGGATTGTTTCATAGAAACATGCCAAACACTTCACTTTTAGTACACAACTATTCCGACATTTTCCTTGTTGGTTCCCTCGGATACAACATTGTTTCAAAACCATACAACAATGGAACAGAACATATAGAGTGCTATGAGCTACTGCTTGCAAAATCACCACATTTTTCTCTTTCTTCCTCCCCCTTTTTATTCTATTTTCGGAAATTGGTGAATTTCTAAAGTTAGATTGAATAGTAGTTTTAATTTCCATCTGTAACATTTTATCAGAGGGAACAAAATTAGCTTGCAAGACAAATAGATTAGTTTTTTGTCCATGGCATGTTAGTAGTAACCTATGCATTGAAGAATTTATTGAGTTTTTATCAGTTTATGTGTTTGACAAGGAGAAACAACAATTTGAAGTTACCATTTTTAAAAATCTCAAATTTAAAGTAGTGTTAGATTCTTCTCCTCTTCATATTTTAAAAGACAGTTTTTTTTTTTTTAGGAAATAATATAAGAAAAAAAACAAGTATGCAACTGCAAGTTGCTGAATTATTACATATGTTAGTAACTCTTTCATAAAGGATATGGGTATATTCGTTTAAAGTAAAAATGTAAAAATATATTTAGTGATGATAGTCAAAGCAGAAGTAAAATCACACAAAAAATTGCGATATAAAACTTAAAATAAGATAAATTAGAAAAAGATATCTTCTTTCTTGAAGAATATTAGAGAGAAATCAATTATTTTAGGGTTAAATATGTTTTTGATCTCTTAAAGTTCACTAAAGATTGAAATTAGTCACTTTTCAATATTTTAGCATAATTTAATTCCTCAACTTTAGAAATGCGTGAATTTAGTCTTTTCAACCAAATTTTGTGAAATCTATTTGATGTTTTTTTATGTTTCAAACGCGTTTCATGATAGCATTTGAGTTGTTCACACCGTTTAATACATTTTTACTTCAATGTTAATTGAGAAACATGTTTAAAGCGTTACATAAACTAAACAAAATTTAGTTAAAAAAACTAAATCTACTCATTTCTGAAGACGAGAGACTAAATTGATTCAAAGTTTTGAAAATGGACTAATTTCAATTTTCAATTAGTCCAAAATCTTAAAGCAATAAGTTTATAGGTCGTATACCTTATATGTTGTTCAACTTTCTCATTTCTATCCAATGTGAAACTCAAAATTATCACAATTGAATCTCCAATATTATAAAAATTTTCTAATATCTTGAAGGATAATAAAAAGGTGGGAGAGTGAATTTGAATGAAAAGCATTAGCATGAGAATATATGAACAAAGTCTTAATCTTTGTTGATCTTAGATGCATGGCTTTGATTCCATGTCTCTCTTTGAATTGAAGAAGATAATGTAAATGTTAAAGATAAAGAAGAATAAGAACAGTGTGCTCCTTATCTGAGAACTGTTTGTATGAAAATTCTTGATACCCAAATGCAAAGTATGTATGGTTTGAGTGACAGAGGAATGGGAAGGACAAAAGGTTTTATGGTCCATTTTTTTTGTGTCTAACTTTCACTTCATTTTACTTTTCCTCAACAGTGATCAAATGGCACGTTACTCCCTATAAAGAAACAATAAATGGGCATGGAGTATGGACATATATGATATATGAAGCAACCCATAACATAAGATATTGTATTATACTATACATTGGAACATCATGGTGTTTCTTTGGATCTTAGGCTGTGCTGCTGTAATGTTCGAAAAGGACAATATGCAAAAAACTAATGCACACACTTCTCTTTAGAGACAAATTTTTTTGGTGTCCGTTTTCACTCAACTTATGCCACATTCATTTCTAGAGATTTCGGACTTCCCTAATACTTTATACTTTAATTTTACATTTTATTTTGAATTATTTTTTATTACAATTACATATGTTGTCATGTTTCTTACACCAGATTGAATGTCTTTGAACCAAACTAAATATATGATATCTTGCATTATGAGTGGAAGATGAATAATAAATAGTTTAGTCGATAGCATATGAAAATTAAAAATAGTGTAACATAAAATAGAGATTTATGAGAGAATAATAAATAAAAACTGTTATTATTGTTGTTATGTATTAAAAGTGAAGATGAATTTTAAATTTAATTCAATTTTATAAAATTAATTTATAAAGTGACACGTTTGAATCGATTATATATATATATATATATATATATATATATATATATATATTATATTTTTTTTTTTATAGTTTAATCTTATATTTAATTCATGTATGACTTTCAAGATAGAATTATGTGAAAGTTGTATAGTTGAATAAACTATTACCTCTAAAAGAAAATTGTATGTTTTTATGTTATGAGATTGAATAAAGATGGTACAAGGATTGAAAGAGTGTCTGAAGGTCAATCTTCCTATTGCGATATAATATAGTATTAAGTTTTGTAGATTTATTTTTTTAATGCTAAAATTCTATTAAGTACTTTGTGTTGTTGTAACCCAAATAATAAATTAGAAATATAGGAATATATTTAAGTGATTATTTGTTACAAAACTAATTTATAAAATATCTAGTTTATTTTTTAAATGTATTGAATATAAATAAATTTAATATCATTTTATATTACGGGTAAAACTCATTAACATTGATGCACTATCACATAAGATCGTATTGGAATTTAACACAGACATTGCCTTAATTAAAAAAGCTACATTAATTGCTATAAGTAAAAAAAAATGTTGATAAAATTAACAAAATCTTGTCTAGATAAGCTTCTCTTCATGTAGAAATAAAATGATTCATTGTTTATAATCAGATAAAACTTCACCCACAAGAAATTAGAAAGAAAACCTAATTAGTTAATCCAAGTCGAAGTTGATCGAAGTTAAACATGAGAGAAATAGCTATGTTCCATGGTAAAATATAGAGAGTAGTACAACCTTGTGAAACCAAAAGATTTTGCAAGATCTTAAAGTGAAAGGGACAGAAGCAAGGGCAAGCACAACGCAGTGGTCCACATTCCACAAACGCCAAATCATTCCCAAACAAACAAACTTTAAAAGCAGAACAACACTTCAAGCTTCAAAACCAGGAATCAGAATTCTCTATTCCATTTAAGACCATGACAAAAACTTGTGTTTCTTGCATTAACTTTTTCTAAGTGCATGTGCTCACTCATATCATTCACACACATTTATACAATATACATATATATACTATAGTAATGCAAAATCATGGTCTCAACTTGACCCCAAAACCTGTCCATCATCATCATCATCTTCTTAAAAAACAACCAAGTCCAAACACTCCAACCAACATCACTTACAGTTGAATACAAACTTTGCCAAAATGCATGAATAGAAAGAAACAAATTCAAGTCAAGCAAACCAAAAACCTACCTACACATCCAAATTATGATGAGGGCAAGGTATTAATAAACAAGAACACATATTTCCAAATTCTAAGATTACCATATGTATTTATATATTATAATATATATAAACTTCACTAATGATTAAAGTCAAAAGAACAAAGTTCTTTTCTTCTCCTTCCTTCTCCTCTTCTTCTTCTTCTCCTTCTTCCTCATTCCACCAGTTGTTGTGGTTCACAAGGCATTGCAGAGTGTGGTGGCACTGGCACCTTCTTTCATGTTGTTGTTCTCTGCCCTTGGACTGCTTCCAGCACTGCTATTGGAAAGTGATCCAAATGCTGTTTTTTGCAACACCCCATTAGGAGATGACCCTAGTGGAGGACTACTGTCCCACCCATCTTTCATGAGATTAAGGGCAGAAGTGTTCTTGCCACAGTGATCACTTCCATTGCTGTTGTTATTACTGCTACTCAGGTTCAAAACCTCACCAAGAGGACCACCCATAGAACTCTCCCAAGTGATTGGAATCCAATTGGCTTGCCTAGTGTTTGACTCATTGGGAGCTCCACTTCCCACTCCCAACCCCATTTGAATAGGGTCTAACTCCCTTGAAAGCCTTAGTGGTGACAGTGTGAGCTTCTCATTAGAGGGTGAAGAAGTAGTGAATGACATGAAATCTGAGGAAGATATTGGTATGGAGATTGATAACTGAGTCCTATCTGACTGCATGTTGTCAAGTTCAGGCCAGACAGAAGAACGGTGATGGTGGTGATGATGAGACTGTGGTTTTGGAGAGTCATCGATGAAGTGCCTGAGAGAATGTTGCTGTTGGGACTCAGAATCATCCTTTTGTGAAGATGATGAACCAAAGCTTCTCTTCTGTGAAGGGTTGAGCAAGGAATCAGAAGTGACAAGCCCAAACTCATTGTTGTTCCTTGAGGATGATTCATCATATGGGAGTTGGTGTTTATGAATCATGAAAGGGTCCTTTGGTTTCAGCTCAAGAGTTGGAGGCACCATGGGAAGTGCATCCTGCATCCTCTCACTAGCGTTGTTGTTGTTCTCTTTACTCATAAACATCCTGCGTGCAAAGGAAAAACACTCCATAAAGAATCAAAAGCATTCTTTAAAACACAGATAAAGTAACAGAATTTGAACCATCTTTTTTTTTCTCTCCCTAACACGAATCTCAACTCAACCACTATTTACACGACCAGTCCCTTTCTGCCCAAAAGGGTGATGGAATACTAGATTCTTTGATTCTATTTTGTGCAAAGTCCTAAAGCCCTACACCAAGCAAAAATATATCACATAGATCTGCACACACTACCTAAACAAACCACAACGAGGAAACTCTTACTTTAGTCCTCAAGTTCCAACTTTAAGATTTCCTTCACTTTACCCATCACTTTAGGAAAACAATAACCCCCCATGTTGGAAAACACAGTAGAAAAGCACTTGAACGAATGACAGATATACAAAACTTGAGGCCAAATTTAGAATCTTATAAATTCAATATGAGAACTGCAGTCAAACTTTCAATATTCCCACAATATGTTCCCGTAACTCGGAAGAGTATTTGAAAATATGTTGTAGGACCACACTGAAATTGAACCTTGAATTTAACTTAAATGCAGTGATAGAGTAAAGGACTTTTAACCAACACAGTTATTCAACCACAGACATGATTATTGATAGATAGTTTGCGAGTGGTGACTGACCTATTGATGGTGTTGGCTGGAGAGGGATGAGAGGGAAGAGGGTGGTGCACATTGGTGTGTGCGAAGGTGTTGTTGTTGTTGTTATTGTTGCCGGGCACCACGATGGAGTTTGAGGAAGCATTAGGAGGAGGAGTGGTGGTTGTTGTGGTGGTAGTGGTGGTGAGGGCATGGCCTGATTGGCCTTCCACAGGCTTTCTTGAACGATGGCGTCCTCTGTTCATGTGCCGCTCGCAATACTTCTGATCAACTACGGCATCTCTCGAGCACCGCCATTTCTTCCCATCTGTTCTCCTACACCTCCCTGGCTCAGGGTCTGTGTTGTTCGAGAATCCCAGATGGAAACCTCCCCATCCCACTGCCACACAAAACATCAACAACAACAACATCGTCATCATCACACCAAACAACAACAACAACAACATTCGTGAATTGTGTCTAGATAAGACCATAAAACTGTTTTATACTATGTTGCTCCAATTAGAATACAAATTCCAATTCAACAATCTATCCCTGATTGAAAAACACCATCAGAATATTCAAATAACTACAATACATTAACTCAGTCCTCTAAATCATATACTAAAAACAGACCAAAGTTAATTAACTCACTTCTCAATGCAGGTTACACGATTCTTTTTGTTTTAGGGGTAAAATAGGAGAGTTTCATTACATACATGTGTTGGGTCTGAGGAGGCCGGTTGAAAAGTTGCAGAAGGCAGCAGAATCGAGTGCTTTTCTGATGGGTATGAGAAGATGAGTGGGTACAGGCACGTTTGCGGTGATGTACTTGTAGATCAAAGCTTGGTGTTCAAGTTCCATCCACTGTGAAGGCGTGAATGGCCCTCTCACACCAGCCAAAGCCCCATGCATGCTTATGCTTCCCGAACTGTAACCTGAGAATACATATCAACACACGATAAGCTCAAAAAACATGCCAACAACACTGTCGAGATTGACCACTTTTAAAAAACAGAACACACACTCACACAAAAAAAAAAAAATCACTTCCTAGCTTAAAAGAAAACAGCCAAAAGAGGGGTAGCAGAAGTTCAATCAATGGCGTGAAACCTTCAATGATTTGATTTTCTTTACTTCCCTTGATTTCCAAAAAAAAAAAAACAGTCAAGTCAACCTTTATTTTTCGTGTGAGGAAGACATGAAAAGTGGAACAGAGATATTTTTTTAGGGAAAGAGACTATACTATTTACCACGACCAATCAAATTTTGGACTTTATTTTTTTTTTCATATAAGGCTCTTCATATGTTTTTCTCATTTGGTACCCTCTAGTTTACCGTGCAATTTTTTTACCAAAATCCCTCTTCCTAAAACGGGAAGAAGTGGAAGATTTCACATCTAGGGAAGAATTTTTGTTTTACTTTCTTGTGACATGACTCGCAAACAGAGACCACTCATGTATTTCCATGAAAAGACCCTCCACCGGTACTGTAGAATCAGACCGTAACAACCCACATAATATTTTGGCTCCCCACAAGGGATACCATATTCCAAGTCCAAATCCAAAAAAAAAAAAATCAGTCCTTTATTAATTAACAATTAATGATTATTATTTTCCTGAGATAAACCCCGTAATGAAGTAGTACCTGTATTTCTGCTGTAAGTGGACAATTGGTGGTAAGAAAAAGGCAATGTAGCATTTAAGGAGGCCTTGTCCATCATCAAAGGCTCTGATTTTGGTGAAGAGAAACTCAGCATTTGTGGTTGGTTGTGGCCCTCAGAGAAAAGGGTGACATTAGATCTCAGCAGGGAGTTTCTGTGGTGAAAGAGCATTGCTTTGGATGGCGCAGACATGTTGTCATCAGTTTTAGGCACTTTTGAAGTTCTCCACTCATCTTCACTTCCTGTGCCAGATCTCTCTTGCTTGAGCACCCCAGATCCGTACCACTTGTGTTTTGTCTCAGGATCTGGAGCAAGAGAAGAACCAAAGGCGCAACTGCTTTCTGAACCCACCAACCCCTCCAAACCCACCACCCCAAGATCCATCAAGACAAAGAAATAACCAAAAACAAATACAAAAAAAGAACACACAGATAACTAGAACTAGACACTGATAATAGCATTAACAACACTAGGCTTCAAGGAACAAGGGAAGTGTTGGTGATGGGGCATCTCTTCCTCAGAGGTTGTGGACAACAACAAGGAGTAGAGTACACAAGTTGTTGCTGCTCCCTTTGGAAAAGTAAGGCACATCTCATGTGGGTGGAGAGAGAAATTCAAGAAGAGAGAGAAAGAGTAAGAGAAAGAAAGAAAGAGAGAGAGAGGTGACTGTGGAAGAGGGGTGAAGTAGAAATAGAAGATATGCTTGACACCTTAAAGCTAAGCTAAGCTGAATCTGGAAACCGGAAACCACACTGGTTTTGTTTTTTTGGGAGTTGATGTCTTGGCAAAGATAAAATAATTGGAGAGATAGAGAGAAACTGGTGGGGAGCAAGAAACTGACTCGACAATGGTTTACAAAAATATCATCATTTTCTCTTTCTCTTGCAAAATCACATTTTTCTTCTACTCAACACAATCTTAATCAACTCAAAAACATCATCTTAACTGTCAAAATTTCCTTTTCAAGAGACGCTAAGTTAATCTTATATCTCACTGTGTCCAGAGTTATGCTAAATACTAAACAAAACAAAAACTTTACTCTTACATACGAACTTATTCTTAATTTTATTCTCGTATCCTATACCAACTGTCACGGGATTCCTCAGGTCTAATAAGTATTTTTCAAGTTTAGATTTTGTTAAATATTTAACACTAAAAATAATCCGTAGCAATTACATTTAAGAAATGGTCTCAAGTTCAGATAGTATTTAATACGCAAAAATTTGACCGATATAATTGTCTTACTTGCTTCTTCTGTTAGAGTATTTCCTACTAAAGATTTTGTGGATTTTCAAAAAAGGTTTTGTAGGACATCCTAATCCAACACCGTGTATTTGTATGGCACCATACACCAAATTTGATGACAAAAGAATTGAGTATATATATATATGATGATATATATTATTATTTTTTTATATACTATTGGAAGATAATATTTAATGTTATTATTATAGTATGGTATACTGGTTTTTGTTTTGAGTCACGGTCTACTCTACTCTACTCTAGACTGTCCTGGGAGAGGGCATTTATGGAAACCTACACAGCAAAACCATGGGATGTAGCTGTACTGAGAAGGATGTGAGTGTCTTTTTATGTGAACATGTTTGGTTCCACAACCTTTGTTGTTCTTTTCCATTTCACTAATCTAAAAACCCCAAATTCCACTTTCATGATAAACTTTGCACAACAATGTTGTTTTCAACACCCCATTACCTAGTAAAACAACTCAATGTGAACATGTTGAAGTCTAGAACCGTTGAAAGCAATAGGGCTATTACCATGAGATGAAAGGATAATAGTAATTAATGTTGGATGGGAATGGACATAAAAGAAGAGAGAGAGAGAGAAAGAGTGTAGTTATTAGTTTTATAAGCAACAATTATGGTTCTGGTTTGGCTTGCGATGTGCCTCACTTTTCTTTAAGTTAAAAGGGGTAATAAAGCAAACAGGTGGTGGGTTGCATGAACAAAGATGCATTGGCACGTGACAGTGTGACACAATCCTCACTCAGAAAAATTCTACCTCATCTCTGTCTTATTCTCCTTTCAATCCTCACTCTCTTCTTTTGCCCATGTCCATATATACCATCACAGATTTCTATATTTCATGCTCATTCTTTCTCTTCCTATGCATCACAAATTTGTTAAAAAAGTAAATTTTTTAACCCACTTGAACGTTTCGTTTATATATTGTAATTGAATCATATTTTTAATGATTTTCAACTAAATTTGTAATCTGAGTAAAATATTAGGTGTGAATATGTAGAGTGGATCTATGAATATATCTCTTTTCATTGGGCAATGACATAACTTGAGTTCAAAGGTAAACACATGCATAGCTAGTGTTCCCACCATTGCTATATATAATAATATAGTGATAGATCACAGTTTTGTTCTGCTTTTAAGGAGAGAAAAAGATACTTGTTTCATCTTTATTCCTTCACAAACCTAAATTTTAATTTGGGTTTCAGATTTTAATGAACATTTGTTCATATATGTTATGTAATAAACATTGAGAGGGAAAAGGTTTTGGGAGTTTACTATAATGGAATCTTTTATCTCTTGAATAACGCTTCTGATCTGTATAATCAAAAAAATAAACATGTGGTGTGATTATAATCATTTTAAAACACATTTTTTTCAAATTAAAATTTTTTGTAATTAACATTAAAACTTACTAAGTATGGTTTTTTTAAAATATTTAACTGCCTTAAACTTACCTTTCATATTAATAGACGTTTTAAACTTTAATTTTATCTTATTTACTTTCTATTTTTATTTATCTATTCTGATTTAAGTTTATAGTTTTACATATAAACACATAAACTCAATTTTAGTTTTTGAATATTCTTGTATTACATTGGGATTAAACTTACAAAGGATAAATTTCTCTAATTTATTTATTCAAATCCTAATAAACTATTAGTTTTAACTTTATAAATCACTTTTCCAAACACTGAAATGTAATATTTTAGAATTAAGAAAGCAAATAAATATTTTTTTGTATACTTTCAGATTAAAATAGAACTGCAACAATGAAATAAGAACATGAATCAATGAAATTTAAGGCAAATAGATTGCATCTAGTTTGACAGAAATAATTATTTGTAAAATGATTGGACTTTAAGAAATAATTAAAATGCAAAGAAAGCTTGTGATATTTGTGTATACAACCAATAAAGATATAAATTTAATTGAAACAAAATTAAATTTTTAATATTTATTTACTACCAAAAAAAATTAAGGACCAATAGAATAATATTAAACCTCACAATATACATTTATAAAGAGGTAAAATTTAGGAACTTGAATACAATTTGTTTTTTTCACTTTTATTCAATAAAATTTTAATTTTTTTTTTAACAAACCAAAATTATATAGTTGATTTAGTTTAAAAGAAAAGTTCCACAAAATTTATTGAAGAATAAGAAAATTTATACATAGTACATTTATGTATATTTATTATGAGTTTTATAAGTGAAAACCATCTCCATCAACCTCTCCTTTAACATAGTAAATAACCCCTTCCATTAAGATATTCTCCCAAAGTGTTAACCCTATTAAAGGGCTATAGTTTGTATCTGTCCTAAAGCATTCCCAACATCATAATTATGAATCAACAACACCACTTTGGTCAAACCAATTGGTTTTTGCTCAATAGTCAAATAAATTGTTACTAATTGTTATTATTAATCTCATCTTAATTATTTTAATTACCCATTTGATCATGCTAGCTAATTTATTAGGATGTCAAATTCACACTTGAGTTTCTTTCACATTATATGCAAGAAAACAATGGATTCATGAAACAAGTAAAAGTAGTTTTTGTTTTTAAGATGAGAGGTGATTATTAGTTTAAAGAATTTTTCTACTTGGTATAAAAATTTATATTAAATATAAATTCTGACTAAAGCTGTAAAGGTATGTTATTTAACCAATTTATCAATTCATTGAATTAAATAATATCTTGTTATTTAAATTCTTTGAACAAATATAATTAAACCAGCAAGGGGAGTGGAATCTTTTGTAAATTATTGTTCAGGGCTTTCTCAATGTTGAAAACTAATCTCACTAGTATTATAATAAGGATGATAATTAAATAAATTTGTGATGCCACTGATAATTTTTTTAGTAAGTATATATAATCATGCAATGTGTGAATGCAATATGTCTAGCCATTACATCATTCAATTGGACTATTTTTTTGTTAACATGTATTAGTTATTAAAAAAGTGAATCAATATTTATATTAATAATATAATCATTTAAAAAAAATACAAAATTGATGAGAGATGATCATGAGAATTGTATAAATATATTTTTTTTAACATGTATTATATAGATGGTTAGGATAGTAGTGCATGTGTAGTATGATTTAGGAAGATTAATATAATGGAAATCAAAAGCACATGACCATCATATTAATAATAACAATAGAGATAATTAAAAAAATAAGAAGCACATGATCTCCTAGACTACCTTATTATTTTTTTATTTTCTAAGCACATGATGCTCCTATATGGAAAATATAGTGTTTTTGTCATCTTGCATTATTATTTTTTTTATTTGGTAAGATCTTTGCATAAATATAAAATTTTTGCTGAAAAGCAAATGCTAATTGCTCAACTAACTTTTAGTCAAATTGACCAAACACATATCTTTATCAATGTCATAGCACCTATCTGTCTACCTATAAAATAGACATGGAGAAGAGTATTAAATGCAGTTTTTTTTATTTATATATAATTTTTATTTTTATTGAAGTGTATTATAATAGTGTCTTGAGGACACTAGATAATAAATATCAGGATACATAAACAAATATATATATTCTCATGTAGTTTTTTATGTGTATTTTCATATGTTTTTCAATGAAAAGTAACTCATTCTTTTCATTTTTTTATCCATCTTCTTTAATCAACATTTACATTTCGTTTGAAAAATACTGAATATATTCATGTTGATTAATTTAATTCTATGTAATGGAATAGTATTATTTGTCTATAAATATTGAAAGATTTTCCTTCAGATATATTATATTTAATAAAATTTAATAAGTGCATTACATTTAATAATACAAAATTTAAATGCCATGTTGTTTAACTTGAATATATGATATGTAATACAAATATTTAATGTCCTATAGCCCATTTTTTGAACTATACTAATCATAGTATTTATTAAATTAAACATAATAAATCTAATCTCTCTCACATTCTCTTCGTATATACATATTAAAATTGCATCAAAATTTTATTACTTTTACTATTACTTAAAATAATTATGAAACAGGGAATTTCACTTATAATATACTTATTATGATCTTTAGCAAATATAATATATTCATTAAATTTTATAAACTTAAAATATATTGTAATTCTCTGAAAAAGTATTTGTTCGTTATTATTTAAAATAATCAAATGTTAAAAAGTACATGTTCTAATATTAATAACCTATCTATTTTTTTATACATATACTTAGTAACTTTGACTACAGATTATGTTTAGTAATACAGTGCTTAAAACTATTCGTCAATAAATTTATATATAACATATTATTTATTATATTTATTAAATATAATGCATTAATTGAATTATTTAATAAAGATGATCAAATTTAGTATGGTTATTGTATAATATTATTTAAGATCGTCACTATATTTATTAGCGTAACACAGGTGCTATCGCGTCGGTGTGTATGCATTTTTTAAATATGCATGATAATATATTAGTAGGTGATAATATTATAATGTTATTAAGTTAATATATTAATTTAAATTATATTTATTAAAAATAAAGTAAAATATATCAGAACAGATAAAAGAATAACCATTGATAAATAAAGAAGAAGAGAAGGAGCAGAAACATTCGATTTTATAAAAAGTTTGTAAAAGTAACGGTCAATTTTTAAAAATTTAATAAATTATTATATTTAAAGGGTAAAATCGATATTTTAAAAAGTGGACACAAAAAGGAGAATCCCCTTTATATATTGTTATAGATAATTAAATATCTATTACATATTAAAAAAATAAGATACTACCAAAATTACTACAATATTCATTTTCTTTTATTGACATGTGTCATAAAAATTAGTTTTTTTGTCAATTTAAAACTCTGGTACAAAAGGATCCGAGTTCAAATCCTACAAAAGTCAATTTGTTTTTATTTTTTCATTTATTTATGATTTCAACTATAAATTTGATTTCAACTATAAATTTCATTTATTTGTAGTATTTTTATAAGTATTAGTATATCTAATTATTAATAATATTGTTATTATAAATATTATTTATAGTGATAGTAGTAAAATTATAACAAATATTAGTATTATTATGATAATAATAATTGTTATTATTTTTATATGTTACTATTATATATTATTACTATTAGTATTATTAACATTATTAGTAGTAAAGTTATTACTCTTATTTGTAATATATAATATTATTACTATTATATATTTATGTTAGTAATTACATCTCAATTTTTATTAGATTATGATAAATTATTTTTTTGTCTTAAACTTAAAAAAATAGGTATATTGATAAATATATGATTAGTTTAAAATATCACTCCAATATTGCATTGTTGATGTTCATACCCATTCAAATTTGAAGGATTTCTCGACCATTATTGAATTATGTCAATCTTCGACCAAAAACAAACAAATTAAATATATTTTACTTGATTGATTGTTTAATTCATTTTACTTAACTCTTAATGTTTCATTTTCTACAACGAAGATTATCAAAACAAAAATTGGAATAAGATGAAAGATGAGTTTCTTGAACACAATATGGTTATTTACATTCAAAAAGGAATAACTGGAGATTTTTATTCCGAATAAATTATTGATGAGTTCAAATTTTTTCACTATAAATTATTTTTGCTCTTCCAAAATTATTGGTCAAGATCCGACGGGTTATTATTATCAACTACAATTAATAATCATTATTACTATCAACTATAAATATTATTATCATTATTATTAAATATAATTATTTCTATTACTATATTACTTATTATATTACTAATATTATTATATTACTATTATTATTATTATTATTAAGAACTATAATTATTATAATAGTTATTATTATTATTAATTATTTTTATTATTATTGTTAGATACACATTTTTAGGGATGTCAACGGGGCGGGTAAGGTATGGGTAGTAGTTCCCTCATACTCTCTACCCGCTGGAAAAATATCCACCCCGTATCCATACCCATATCCGTCGGGTATCCGTTATGCGGGTACCCGCCTATTTTTTTTTTCATATCAGCGGGTATTGACAGGTACCCCTAGATATTTACAAAATTATTTAAAAAACAAATATTTAATCATAAATTCAAATAAAATAAAATACATCACTGTCATAAATTTTAGGATTAAGTATGTTTTTGGTTCCTTAACTTCTAGTGAATTTTGGAATTAGTCCATTTCAAAACTTTGGACCAATTTAGTTCTTTATCTTTCGAGATACGTGAATTTAGTCATTTTAATCAAATTTTGTTAGGTTTATTTGATATTTTGTATGTATTTCAGAATTGTATTTGAGTTGTTTATACTGTTTGACACATTTTTGCTTTAATGCTAAGTCAGATACTATTATAAAACGCACTTGAAATGTCAAATAAACTTAACAAAAATTGATTAAAATGACTAAATTCACGTATTTTGAAAGATAAATGACTAAATTAGTCTAAAGTTTCAAAATGGAATAATTCCAAAGTTTACTGAAAGTTAAGGGACCAAAAATATACTCAACCCTAAAATTTAAATAAAGTTCAAATAAACTCAAGTTCATACAAGTCCAAATAATTATAAAAATAAATATAAAATGACGTTTACCACAATGAAAATTCTTTAGTTAGTGTTTTGATCAATAAGCTCACTTTCTCCGATTGATTCGTGCAAAATAAACAAATAATAAAACTCAACTACCACGTGCCAAGTATCTTATTTTGATTCCATCATTTGACAACAATCATACCATAAACGTCATTGTCTACATAGGATTTGATGTATATGCCCAATTTCAAAGAAAGGAAAAAGAAGAATATCAAGGGATGTACCTGGAAGAAGACAATGTACCAATACTTGAAGTTGGAAGAATGAAGATAGAAGACAAGATGTACAACTTAGAAAAAATTAGGTCATAGTGTTTTTACTAATATATATATATATATATATATATAT
>Ga0214544_1000253_pt1 | contig 89424 bp, 58 predicted proteins | sample CNSS3metaG_FD_160074 | JGI IMG/M metagenome (GOLD analysis project Ga0214544, IMG submission 160074) | Root nodule microbial communities from cowpea collected in UCLA plant growth center, Los Angeles, California, USA - CNSS3 | ecosystem: Host-associated > Plants > Roots > Nodule | place: USA...
ACACCTATTTAATTAAATATTTTTATCTAGTATTTATATATATATATATATATATATATATATTATTAGTTTTGTTGTTTTCTTTTTTATATTTTCAATAAGTAAAAACTACATCATGATAAAATATATTTTTAATGTTTAAACTACATCTAGATAAAATATGAAACATTAGTAAAAATATAAGATTTTCTAATTGCTTTATTTAAAATAAATAATACAGTTTATTAAAAAAAAAAAGGATGTTACACTTGACTAGGCTAGTTATATCATGATTTTAACAAGTGAATAATTCGTTTATAGATGATCGACCGATGGACGTATATAAAGTGCTACGCGATCCTTAGGAGATTGACCGACCGATGGACGATTGATCAAATGATTGTCCCTTGTTAAGGTGTTGTTCGTGTAGGACTGAGCGACCGATGTTCCGTCGCGGATTAAAGCGTGATTAACATGCAGGTCGATCGATCGGTTTGTCTCAAAATGTTATTTGTTTGTAATATCGATGGACCGATGGTCCTTAGCATGGTTCATTGACGAGGCCGAACGACCGATGGTTCTTTACGATGTAATACGTGATCCATTTATGGAACCGATTGTCCGATGGTCCTATACAGTTCCTCCGTGAGGCTGTTCGACCGGTGGATATGTTCTATACCCGAGCCTTCCCAACCTTGTTCGATGGACCTGAGGACTGGCCCTGGCCGATAGACCGATGGGACATACAATACACTTAATATGTATTCAAGTTCAGCGGATTCTCCTATCCTCCTCAGCGGCAGCCCGGAAACTGAGCAACCGATCGCCGAGGCGATGGAACAGGTCGTCGCTTCGGATGAGAGTGAGGACGTCATTAGTATCGACGTTCACGATGAGGGGGAACATGCCAATTTGCCAGAGGTGCAGGGATATGATTGGGCCCCTTTTGAGTCGCGTATGCACGCGACGAGGTTCCGGTGGGGTAATGACCTTGGGGACCTGGTTGAGCGGACCAAGGTTTTTGGCGACGAGGTGGAGGATAGGTTTCTTCGGGTCAAGGTGTGTGCCAGTAACGAGAGGGTCTGCCACGACAAGGGGGTAGCGAAGCTAGAGTTCTTCTACGTCTATGCTTGCCTATTCAACGATTTGGGTCTGATTGTGTCGTTTGCCAACTGGCAGATGGTTGTCCTTCGTCTGATCCAATGTGCGCTGACGTAGATTCACCCGAACGCCTGGGCGTCGATGCAGGCTTTTGAGGTTCTTTGCCGGGCGGCCGGTCTGACAGCCACCATGTCCCTATTCCTACACTTCTACAAAACCCGACCGACAGCGTCGAAAGGCTGGGTTTCTTTTCATGGGGCGAACAAGAGTTTGTTCACCCTCTATCTCGCCTCTTACAAAGGTTTGAAGACCAGCTTTTTTAAGGTCGCGATTCCCGGTCGAGGAAGAAAGTATATTTTCGATGAGGAGGGCGTTGATCCCCTCGAGACCGCTGATCCAATGCCTCCGCTCTTCGGACTTGCCGAGGGCGGTTTATGGTTAGTTGTTCTGATCATTCCGATCGTCGTAGGGGTTGCAATTAACTTACGTTTTTTTTCTTGCTTTGCAGATATCATGGCCCGAACGACGCTTTCCAACGCTGAGTTCTTGGCCCACGCTAAGACCCGACGAAGGGAAGATGATGCCGCTGAGGAGGTCGCACCCCTCCAAAGTGTCCTCGTTGCTCCCTCGACAACTCCTACTCCTGCTACTACAGCACCGACCGGTGCCTCGGGCGTCGTCATCAGACCCCGATTTGTCGTGAAACCTCCCAGTTTTGCTGTCCCTGGTGCTGCAGCGGACAAAAGGAAAGAAGACTAAGAGGGATGACTCCCCCACCGGCTGGTCATCCAAGAAAAACAAATGGGGCGAGTCTTCCGGGTCGTTGGCTACTGTCTTCCTCGGCGGCGAGGTTCGGCTCGACGAGGAGGTCTCCTTCCACTTGGGGCCTCGCATCAAGGACATGCTAAAGGACGTGTCCGAAGAGGAGGCTCTGCGAACGGCCGGGGAATTGATCCTTAGGTTGGTCGCGATTTACACCAAGTTTCCTCAAGCAGACCAGAGTAGGATGGAAAGCCTAGAGAAGGAGCTCGCTGCGACGAAGATGGAGCTCCAAGAAGTGAAAGCTTCCGCATCGGAGCTGAAGACTCAGTTCGATCGGCTGAACGACAAAAAGGCTGAGCATGCCAAGTGCGCCGGTATACTCAAGGTTGCCGATGATCGGGCGAAGGAGGAGCAAACGAAGGCCAAGGAGGCGGCCGACGAACTTTGCAAGCTCCAACGACGCTTTGATGATTTGACGTTGGAGCACATGGCCACCACCGGATCAGCTACAGATTGGCAAAGGAAAGCCAAGGAGTACCAGGCCGAGCTCCGGGTTGCCGATGAGAAAGTTTTTACTCAATATGAGACGGGCTTCCAGAATGCCGTCGATCAAGCCGTCTTTTATTATCGCTGCTCCCCCGACCGGTTCGATGTACACTTGGGGGTTGTGGATGGAAAGATGGAAAAAGTTTTCGACCGGCTGGATGAAGTGAATGATCCCCCTACAGATAATGAATTTTTTAATTTCATTGTATATTTTGACATGATTGATCGAGTCCGATCGACCTCGTGGTCGATCGCGCTCGATCGGTTATTAGGCCATTTGTTTTTCTCTTTTATTTGTTGATTTGCTTATCTTTCGTTGTTGGTACTGGCGATCGACCATCTTCTTTTTTATTTACCGTTTCTCGCTGGCGATCGGCCATTTGCTTTTTAGTAATTTATGTTGTTTTCATCGGTCATTCGCGCTTAACGTCGGCAATTAGTAGGGCGATCGGCCTATGATTTTTGACTTATTTCTTGCGTTGTTTTCCTGTTTGTTGGACCCGAACGGTCGATCTTCGTTTGCGCGTTTACTTTTAATTCTTTAGATCGTAGGCGTCGTACCTCGATCGCGTTGGACAGCTCGTGTCACTTATTTACCTGTGGGGTTAGCTAGATCGCTTGGATCGGTGCTGACCGAGCGGGGCTTCCTCGAGGAAGTCTGCACCTTGACCAGTCAGGCTTTGCTCGAGTCCCGTAGGGAGCCTCGTCGGTCGGTTAGTTAGATGGAGTTGCATGAAACACTCATTTTATTTATAATGTCAACTGTAGTACATTTTTAGGTGCGATGCGTTCCATGTATTCGGTATTTCTTTGTCGCTCAGGTATTCCAGCCGATAGGCTCCGTTCTTCAGGCTTTCGGTCACGCGGAACGGGCCCTCCCAATTCGGTGCCAGCTTTCCTTGTGCTGACTTTTTGCGCGCCTCGTTGGTTTTCCTCCACACTAGGTCTCCTCAGACAAAGCTACTCAGTTTAACTTTCGGATATACCTCCTTGCCACCATCCTCCTGCACGCTTCAGCTCGCACGGCCTGGCCATTGGTCTAGGGATGCTCGACCGAGCTGGTTACATGGCGTATCCCCACTTGCTTATAAAAATCTTTCAACTTTTTGTCGATAAACTGACGACCGTTGTTGGTGATGATGGTGTGGGGTAGGCCGAAGCGGCAGACAATGCTTCGCCAAACAAACGAATGGACCTACCGAGCGGTGATGTTGGCCAGGGCTTCTGCTTCGACCTATTTGGTGAAATAATCCACGGCGACTAGTATGAACTTCATTGTGCTCGGCCGATAGGGAATGGCCCGACGATATCCATATCCCACTGCGCGAACGGCCAAGGGGCTGTTAGGCTATGCAGTTCGGTTGGGGCTCTCTTAACATCGTTTCCATGAGCTTGGCAACCTTCGCATTTGCGTATCATAGTTTCACAGTCTTGCTCCATGGTCAGCCAGTAGTAACCTGCCCGGAGTATCCGCGCCTTCATCATCCTTCGACCGGTGTGCATTCCGCAAATGCCATTGTGAACCTCGTTCATGACATACTCTGCTTCTTCTCCCGATAAGCATTTGAGGAGCGACGCGGTGAAGCCCCGCTTATACAGGTCTTCTCCAATGACAATAAATCGAAGCGCCCGGCGCCGTTTGATCGGTTTGACGTCTTCCCCAACATCACATCTTCTTAGAAGTTCTCTCACTTCGTTTATCCAGTCCGCCGATCGATTCACTATTGCGCATTCTCCTGCTGATGGTTTCATCAGGGTTTGCCTAATGATGGTTTTTAGCTGACCCTTTTCTCTTCCTTCTGCCAGCTTGGATAGCCTATCGGCCCTAGCATTCTCCGCTCGGGGAATGTGATGGATGGTCACTTCTTCGAAATCCTTGAGGGCTTCCATCACCTTGTGATAATATTGCAGCAGCAGATCGTCTTTGACTTGATATTCCCCTTGTACTTGCCCGACGACGAGTCGCGAATCGGTATTACACCTTATTCTTCTCGCGCCTAAGTCCTTTGCCAGTCTCAGTCCAGCGATCAGTGCTTCATACTCTGCTTGGTTGTTTGACGCCTTGAACTTGAACTGTAGGGAGTGATCAACCGTAAAGCCGTTTGGCCCTTCAATGACGATCCCCGCTCCGACATTACGTTTGTCTGATGAGCCGTCAATGAAGAGGACCCATGTTTGTTCCAGCGGAGGGATCGGCCCGTGAAGTTCCGTAGCAAAATCCGCCAAATGCTGCCCCTTGACTGATCCCCTTGGTTCATACTTGAGGCCAAACTCAGACAATTCAACTGACCAGGCGATCATCCTTCCCGCCAGGTCGGGCTTCCTGAGTATTTTGGCTATGGGATGATCGGTTCCGACGATCACCTGATGGCTCTGAAAGTACTGACGCAACCAGCGCGCGGCCGTCAATATCGCTAAGGCTATCTTTTCAATCAACTGATACCTCGTTTTTGCGCTTTGTAGCACCAGACTGATAAAATATATCGGTCGCTGCTCCGGATTTTCTTTTATTAATGTTGCGCTAATCGTGTCGTCCGAGACCGATAGGTATAACTGCAGAGGCAATTCCTCTACCGGTCGGCTCATAATTGGGGGACTACTGATCATCTCCTTTATCTGCTGAGATGTCACTTCGCATTGATCATCCCACTTATCTGTGGTCTGCTTTTTCATGATCTTCAGGATCGGCTTAATTTTCTGCGCGAGAGAGGTCAGTCGCCCGACCAATCGTTGGATCTCCTTTAGATTCTTGGGACTCCTCATCTCGACAATGGTGGCACACTTGTCCGGATTGGCCTCGATGCCGCGGGCGGGCAACATGAACCCCAAAAACTTTTCGGCTGGCACTCCGAAAACATACTTGTCAGGGTTGAGACGCATGTTGTATTTGCACACTTGGTGAAAAACCTCTCTGATGTCGCGAACGTGGTCCTCGGCCGTTTGCGACTTTACAACCATGTCGTCCACATACACCTCCATGAACCACCCGATTTGCCCTCTGAAAACCCGGTCCATAAGCCTCTGATAGGTCACCCCTGCATTCTTCAGGCCGAACGACATGACCTCATAGCAGAAATTAGCTCGATCAATGATGAACGCCATTTTGGATCTGTTTGGACCATACATAGGGATTTGATTGTACCTTGAGTATGCGTCCAGGAAGCTCAGGAAATTGTGTCCCGAAGCTCCATCTACCAGCCGATCGATGTTGGGGTAGAGGGTATGCATCTTTTGGGCAAGCCTTGTTGAGATCGGTGAAATCTGTGCACATTCTCCACTTCCCGCTCGCTTTCTTCACCATCACCACGTTTGCCAGCCAGGTGGTATACTTGATTTCTCTTATGAAGCCCGCTCCTTCCAGCTTCTTCACTTCCTCTTCAATTGCTTTTCTCCACTCCTCCCCCATCTTCCTCTTCTTCTGAGCGACCGGGCGGGCTTCTCTGTAGATGGCCAACTTGTGGGACATCACGCCAGGGTGAATGCCCGACATGTCGGTCGTCAACCACGCGAAAAGGTCTTTGTTTTCTAATATGACCGCGCCCAGGAGTTCCTCCTCGTCCGGCCTCAGAGCTCCCCCAATCTTCGTTATCTGATCTGGCCGCGTCCCGATCGCAATCTCCTTGGTATCTCCACCGGGTTGAATCCGATCCTCCGTGTTTGTTCGGGGATCCAGGTCAGTCATGGCGACCTCCGAACGGTGTTGCTTTTTGGGGCGGCTGTAGGGAGCGATCTTCAACCCCGCGACATAGCATTGCCTGGCTATGTACTGGTCCGCATGTACTGTGCATATTGTTCCCTTATCAGATGGAAACTTCATGGCCAGGTGCAGGGTGGAGACGATCACCCCAAAGGCGTTTAGGCAAGGTCTTCCTAGCAATACATTATAAGTGGTGTTAGCTTCTACAAATAGGAATCTAACTCTTACCTCCCGGCCATCCCTTCGTGATCCGATCCTGGTGCGGAGGTCCAGGTAGCCTCTCGTGTCTACCCGCTCGCCCGAGAATCCAACAATCTGCTCATTATAGGGGACGATCAGATCCTCGGAGAGATTCATCTTCCGGAAAGTCTTCCAGTACAAGATGTTGACAGAGCTCCCCTGGTCCACTAGCACCTTCTTGATTCCATATTCGGCTACTTCGATGGAGACGACCATCGGGTCATCAGGATCAGGAGCCTTGAAGTCCTCATCGGTGAAAGTGATGGGAGGCATCGACCGAACCTTCTTCTCTACCAGATGAACCGATTTTAACGCCCGAACGTGCCTCTTCCAAGCGGTTGAGCTCGATCCTCCTCCGGCGAATCCTCCGGAGATGGTATTGATATAACCCCTCAAGGGTTTATCCCTGCTCCGGCTGCAACTCCTCCTCGGGCTCTGATGGGTTCTGGACGGTTCTCTCCTTCGCCTCTCGGGCTTCGGTTCTCTCCGCTTCTCCCATCTGGCCGGGGCGGGCCTTCGCGCTGGGCTTCTGTTTCTCATCGGGCTCTGTTGGGGGCGATCTTGTTGAATGTACTTCTTCAAATGCCCCTGCCGAATTAGCTCCTCAATCTTGTCGCGGAGCATGTGACATTCTTCAGTGGTGTGGCCGATAGTCCGATGGTACTGGCAGTGCTTGCTGCCATCGGCGTCGGGAGGCGGAGGCTTCTTCCTGGGCGCTGGAAGTGAGTCTGCGCTAAAGGCTTCCTGCAGAATCTTAGCCCGGGGGACGGCCAAGGGGGTATACGTCATGAATTTAGGTGTCTTCTTCTCGTTGGGCCGACTCAAAGGTTTGCTCGATCGAGGGGCTGTCTTCTGGGATGCCGCATCCTCCTTCTCTCTCTTCTTCACCCTAAACTCCTACATATCCTCCATTTATATAAACTTGGTCGCTCGTTCTCTCATCTCCTCCATCGTGTTCGGCTTCTTGCGGCTTATCTTGTCTGCAAACACACCCGGCTGGAGCCCATACGAGAAGTGATGTCGGGCAATTTCATCGTTGAGATCCTTTATCTTCACCGACATCCGGTTGTATCGATCGAGATAACTCCTTAGCGACTCCCCGTCTTCCTGTCGGATGTTCACCAAGTTATCGACCGTTAGGATGGCCGGCCTCAAGGGCGCAAACTGCGTGCTGAACCTAGCCTTCAGAGTGGCGAAGGAGTCGATGCTGTTGGACGGCAGCTCAGAAAACCACTCCAGCACCTCTCCGGTTAGGGAGGTCGAGAAAACGTGGCACCAGATCGGGTCACTTACTGCGTGGAACATCATCAGGTGCGTGAAGACCCGCATATGATTGTCAGGGTTCATCGTGCCATCGTACTTGTCAAACGTCGGCATTTTCCACCTCTTCGGTAGCGGCGTCTCCAGAATAAATTGAGTGGAGGGGAAATTCCCCGATGCGTGGATCGGTTGGCGGGAAGGGTGACCTCCCTCGTTGGCCCCCGAGCTCTCGGCCATCGTGTGAGAAAGATTTCCCCTCGATGCTTGCATCTTCTCGACCCAAGCAGGTTGTGATTGCTCCTGCCCTGTCGGGGGCGAGCGACTTTCCACCCGCTCGGTGTCCCGATGCTGCTGCGCCCGACTCAGTCTGAGCGGATCGGGCACAGTGGGAGTTGACGAGATTTCGTCCTCCTTTCGCCGAAGGATGGCGTTCTCCTCACGCAGAATATGCATATGCACTTCATAGTTCCTCTGCATCTCATCCATTCTCTGCTGCATCGCTCTTATCATCTCCCTTGTGTATGCTTGATCATCTACCATCCTTCCTCCGTCCATGTTGCTATTCCGATTCCTTGTGGTCACCATAAGGGTGTATGGTCTAAAAAAGACTGCTCGGCCCCACGGTGGGCGCCAAAATATTTCGGGTGTTGGGACCAAGAGTCTACTAAAAGTCTCTTCGATCTTACTCCTTCTCTCGAAATCTCCTCTCCTCACTACTGCAATAACTTCTTCTCCAAGAAATTCACTCCTCGCTCGATCAGCAAAATGTTTCGGGTGTTGGGACCAAAAGTCTACTAAAAGTCTCTTCGATCTTACTCCTTCTCTCGAAATCTCCTCTCCTCACTACTGCAATAACTTCTTCTCCAAGAAATTCACTTCTCGCTCGATCGACTGGGCTGACGATCAGGGTACCTGTCTAAAAGGCTCTGATGCTTAAGTCAGTGAAAAGACCGATCGGTGTATCAGTGTAACTGCCATAATAAATGTGAATTAAAGATCCTCACCAACCTACCTTTGGGCCCTATTTATAGTTTTCGGTGTGGGACTGTGATTAGGGTTCCTTAATCACGACCCAATGATCCTCTAATCAAGATTACTGACTTGTTTAACGTTAATGAATCCGATTGACTGGTATTGCTTGGCCGTGCGACCGATGGCCGCTTGACTAGGCTAGTTATATCATGATTTTAACAAGTGAATAATTTGTTTATAGCTTATCGACCGATGGACGTATATAAAGTGCTACGCGATCCTTAGGAGATTAACCGACCGATGGACGATTGATCAAATGATTGTCCCTTATTAAGGTGTTGTTCGTGTAGGACCGAGCGACCGATGTTCCGTTGCAGATTAAAGCGTGATTAACATTCAGGTCGATCGATCGGTTTGTCTCAAAATGTTATTCGTTTGTAATATCGATGGACCGATGGTCCTTAGCATGGTTCATTGACGAGGCCGAACGACCGATGGATGTAATACGTGATCCGTTTGTGGAACCGATTATCCGATGGTCCTATACAGTTCCTCCGCGAGGCCGTTCGACCGGTGGATATGTTCTATACCCGAGTCTTCCCAGCCTTGTTCGATGGATCTGAGGACTGGCCCTGACCGATAAACCGATGGGACGGTACACTTAATATGTATTCAAACCAAGCATAAATATTATTATATATTTTTATTTTTATCAGTCTTCAAGAATATATTTGTACATATTTTAAATATATCTTAAATACAATTAAATTTTTGTTTTAGTTATCATTTAAAATATTGATTTTGCAAGACTTATTTAAAATATAAAAATGAAATACATTTTGTGTTTTAATTATCATTTAAAATAATTAACTTACCAGACTTATTTCTCAATAGGAAAAAATAATATATGTGCGTGTAAACTATAGATAATTACAAATATTACTTTTGAAAAAGAAATAGTTTATGTGTTTTAAAATAATACAGCAATATATATTGTTAAAAAAATTAAATAATGATTAATTTTAATGATAAAAGATATGTTTAAAGATCAATTTAGAAATTAATTTTTTAATTAAAGATTAATTTAGAGATCAATTTATTTGTTAGTCAAAATTTTAGTAATTAATGATCAATTTAAATATTAATTTATAATAAAAATGGTTTTAATTATTAATTTAAAATAAATTATAACTTTTATTTATAATATAAATTATTTTAATTACTGATAAATTTTAGTTTATTAATAATATTTAAATTGATCATTATAATAATTAATTATTTTTAATAATTAAAATTAGTTGTTATTAAAAAACATACGATGGTATCATTATATTTTATTTTCTATTCTTAGATATTTTCTATAACATCATTATCCATCGTTTAACCACTAATTTTTTTCCCACTAGGTAGTATTTTAATTTCAATGGAACAGGCAATTTGCAATTCTCTGCAACTCTAAATGAAAAGTAACTTTCACACATTTAAGAACAACTACCAACTTCTAAATTCCAAATTCCAAAATCCAATCCGTATTGTGTGGACCGTACGATGAAATCTCATATTTCATTACAAAAACAAATTAACTTACGTTTCACTCTTTTTTAATGAAAATACTAATAGTTTTTCTTAATTTATCTTCAAATTAATTACTTAATATCGAAAAAGTAACTATTTTAACAAAACTGCTTCAAAAACAATGTTGGTAAATCATAGAAAAACTTGAAATCATGTATTTTTGAGATGGAAGTAAGAGTACGAAGTAATTAGTCGATCTCTGAATATATTTAATAGTTTAATAATTTCATATTTAAGAACTTAGGTTCATAAAGTTTAAATACTTTTTTCTTTTAATCCTATAAAATGTATTTTAAAGAAAAAATTATGACCAGACTTTAATTTGGATACAAAAAATATGTAGAATTTGATAATTGATTCTAGTAATGTTATTTTCAACTTATTTAAAAAGAGAAAGGTTACATCAACGGTCAAAATCATCGATGTTAATAGATACAACAAAATTTAGATTTTTTGTGTGTTGTTTTTCCATTGTACTTTTATGATATAATTGATTATTATTAATTTTAATATTTTAAAATATATTAAAAAATATTTAAAATATTAATATAATGTATTTTAATGTTTAAGCGAGGATAACATTAATAAAACTAACAGAGAATCTAGACTCGACTCGCACGAATGTGTGATTTTAGGTATGAAGTAAAACTCTCTGCCAGTGTTCACACCGAACAGTAATAAATTTTGCTGCTAACTGAGTAATCCTTCAAACCCCTTCAACTTTCTTCTATAAATGCTCCCTCGTTCATCTCTTTCTGTCCGCACCCTCTTCTTCTTTCTGCAGCTTCAGTTTGCACAATAGTTGAAGAGCTTTCTGATTTATGTTAGCTTCCAACAATGGCTGTTGTGACTGCTAAGCTACTTTCTGCTTTCATCATTGCCCTCATTGCCATTTCCATGCTTCAGACAATGGTTCGTCTTTTCACTACAAACAAACACATACATTTCATTAATCTGCTTCAACATTGTTGAGCTTTTCAAAGACTATATATATTTCTCACATTTTTCTTGGTTTGGTTTTGGAGGTTGTGGCATCTCATGGACATGGAGGTCACCACTACAATGACAAGGTATAACACACATAAATATATAACCACCATGTTTTCTTGGTTCTGTCTTTTTTTCTCTTTTTGTGTGAGTTTTTATTTGATCAAAGGGTGAATAATAATTGTGTTGTTTTGGTAACTTATGATGTTCTGCATAATTGTTGTGTTTATCAGAAAAAATTTGGACCTGGAAGTCTCCAGAGCTCCCGTAAGTGAATTTCTTTCTGCTATTCATTCTTTTGATTCTTCTTTCTTCTTTCACCAAATAGTCTTATATTACTTAGAGTCGAGGTTAAATAAAATTAAATTTTTTTTCCTTTTTATTTAATCATTATTTAAAGACAAAATATTCATGAATTCCCATCAAAATATTCATGTGTGTGGCAACACAACTTATTAAGCATTAAAATTAGTAACTGCATCAAAACCAATCTTATCTAACTTTCAAAGGGTCATGAATGTGTTTGTTTTTGTTCTTAGTTTCTAACAGTTATTGGTACACGTGTAAATGAAAAAAACTAAAAATATTAGTGTATGTTTGGTTGAGGGTCAAATAATACAAAATTAATTACAATTAATTTTTTAATGTAAAATTACTATGCATTTGATTTTCAAAATTAATTAAAAGATAAAAAAAATTACGTTAAATAAGAAGTAATTAATTATTATTTTAGTGTTCTAAAAAATTAATTTAGCTGGAGTTAATTCTCCAACACCTAACCAATCACATCCTTAGACACTTTGTGGGGTAAGTTATTTTGAGTAGGGAAACGATATGTTAACTACTGAATTTTGATAATTTTTTTTTATAATATGATGTATCATCTTCTAAATGATTTTTAAATATTAAAAATAAAAAAAAATTATTTAAAAAATAACACCTAAAATTATAAGAAAAAATTATCAAAATTTAATAGTCAAAAAATTTCTTTTTTTTAGAATACACTACTTCCAAACATAGTGTTGTCACTTAACTTTGATGAAATATACTTTTCCGTGAAAAGTGCATCTAGCCCATCTTTGGATCTGAGACTTTGACTTTAAATTTGTTGAAAATTAATTTTCTCATTTACCAATAACTGTTCATCCAATCACTAAGAACTGAATTCATATTTCACAAAAAAGTTACTGCCCTTGCAACATAAGAACTTGTCAGATAGAAAAAAACCTACATAGTTGGTATTTTTCCAAAATTGAATTAGAATTTATTTTTCTCGATAACATGAGTAAAATAGAATTTTATTAAATTTTAACACATATTAAGAATAGTATCAATTAGACTAATAATGTATTTAAGTTTTACTTTTATATGTTCTTATTTCTTTTTAAAATAAAAACCACTGTTTTGATAAATTAAGTAGTTTTATGTATACATGTGTGTCTTATATTATTTTTATTACAAGAGTTATAATATAAAATATTAATTCATCTTCTGTAAATTTAATTGTGCTACATTATTTTTAAAATATTTTACTTGAATTTAAGTGTCTTGTAAATTTATATTTTTATGATCTAAGATCCTATTTCAGAGGATGGGTCATTAATTAAGATGCCTTTTTATTTCAGTAATCAATGCTTTATGTGGACATGAGGAGAAGATTCAATTTATTTAAATATTTTTAATGAGAAGTTATTTTTTATTTTCTTTTGGGATGTGATATGACCAGAATGCCCTTCACAATGCACAAGGAGGTGTAGCAGGACCCAGTACCACAAACCTTGCATGTTTTTCTGTCAGAAGTGTTGTATGAAGTGCCTGTGTGTACCCCCGGGGTATTATGGGAATAAAGCAGTGTGCCCTTGCTACAACAACTGGAAGACCAAGAGAGGAGGACCCAAGTGCCCTTAACCTCTTTTTCTTCCATCACATTAACAATCTTATATACCTTTAATTTCCATAAAATATAATGTCTCAATTATTCAAAAGATTAAATTTTGAATGTAATTTTAAATGTGTTTGCTTCAATAATCTATATCAACGACTTTTTTGTATTTTAAGATCGATTGGAAGTCAAAATTGTATTAATAAGTTTTCTCTTCTTTTTTTGTCAAAATGAGTTAAGTTGTCAGAATGAAGGATGACATTAGAAGTGAAATCGTCCTCCACCCCTACCGGTTTTTTTATTTTTTATTTTAAAAAGAGAATATCATCCTCTAAAAAAACAGTTTGTGCATTTAAAAGAAGTGAAATCGTCCTCATACATGTCAATTTCACTTTTCCAATTTTTTTTCTGTAAATAATGATTACAAATACGATTAATATAATTTCTATAACTAACAAAATTTGTAAAAACAATAATTATAAATTCAAAAAAAATTGATAACTGATAAATTTTAAAAAAATAAGGATAAATAACGAAAACTGAAAAATAAAAAAAAATCATAATCAGAACTGAAAAATTAAAAAAAAATCAAAATCATTAAATCTAAAAAAAATGAAAAATAAAAAAATCAGAAATATTTAAAAAAGAAAATAATGAAAAGTGAAAATTTTGAAAAAAAGAAATTAAAAATAATTAAAACTGAAAAAAGAATGAAAAGTGAAGTTGTCGTATTAGAAGATGATTTTACTTTTCAATAAAACAAAAGTCATCATCTCCTACGAAGACATCACTTTAAAAAAAAAAACAAAAATCGGCCTAAGGGAGGACGTCTTTACCTTCAATGTTGTCCTCCTCCATAACAACTTGAAGTAATTTTGAAAAAAAAAATCAACACACCCAATTTTGTGATCAAAGGAATCCTTAAATACAAAAAAAAATACCTATATCAACTTTCAATGTTAACCTTTGCCACAGAGTCTCACATTACTAATGCAACTCAAATCATAATATCATAAAACTATACACTTTTGTTGTGGCATGTATTGTGTCTACAAAGCTTCCATGTCCACAAACCTACGCTTTTTTAGCAGTTGTTGGTTCTGTGATTCCAAACTATTGAGATCATCTTCTAATTTTCTCTTGCCATAAGGATCAGAAAACCAAATATCCTCCATGCCACTTTCTTGTTTGAAAACATGAATTCCACTTTCTTTAAGGATCGATGTCTCTTCCAAACCTATGTATTTAACTTCAGCATGGTTCCATTCATTTTCTAAAGGAACAACTCCATATAAGTCATCTTCAAACTCTATAGTTTTAAGATCAAAAATATATGTATGATCCATTCCCATCATGAAATAGCCACTACCAACAAAACTCTTATTGCCATTGATCACTACCATAGGCCTAAACATTCCAGAGTCATTCACAGCTCCAATAACAAGACAAACAACCTTGTCAGGAAACCTATTACGAAACCACAAAGAAATTGAAGGTCCATTACTTTTGTGATCAAACCATTCTGGAACCCTTTCTCCTGGTAAATAAAACTGAGTTTTTCCATCCTCATGTAGTTCCTGTTAGTCACAAAGAACTCATAAGTTTTCCAACATTCATCAAGTACATTAGAGACAAAACAAAACAAAAACAAACCTGATTTAGGAACATGCTTGTACTTGAGGAAGTCAAGGATTTACAATTTTTTGCTAAGAAATGTTTCAAGCTTGGTGGAATCCCTCTAATTTCCTGAAGAAGCTTGCAATCACTCACTTTGAGCTTCCTTAAAAATTGAAACTCTTTGATGCATTCAGGTAGGACTGTGAAATTGTTCTTTGACAAGTCTAAGTCTTTCACATGCGCAAATCTCATGAAACCGATTGAAAAGAAATCATCACACAGGTTGCATTCTGAGGCCCAAAGACATTCTACATCTGAAGAAACTACACATGATCCATGTTTTTCTTCATCCTCTTCCTCTTTCAGCCATTGCCACCCTTTCCATTTCCAACCAATAAGATCAGTAAGTTCTGGCATCACAGCAATGCTACTTGGTAGTTGAACAACTCCACAGTTAGATAGTTGTAACTCTTGAAGTCGTGTAAAATTTTGAAAAGAACATGGCAATTCTTTTATGGCAGTGTACTCCAACTGAAGTACCCTTATGTTTTCCATCTTTCCTAATATTTCTGGAAAATTTTCAAGACTGTGACAACGTGAGAGATTGAGCTTTTCAAGAGCAGACAACTTGATAGGTGGAAACCTCACAAGTTTGGTGCAACCAAAAGCACTCAATATTTTGAGTTTACACAGAAAGCCAATGGAATTGTGAATTGCAGTTAAATTCTGACAATGTTGAAATGAAAGTTTCTCTAAATTTGGGAGACCAGATACATCAGGTATCTGTGTTAAAGATTTGCTTTTGTCCAAATTCAAAAATCTCATTCCCATGAACTTCTGCAAAAACAAGAAAAGAGAATCAGATATGGAGAATCTAACCTTCAATGACATGATAAGAAAAGTGAACTAGTTAAACTTGCCTTCAATAACCTAACCAACTCATGTGATGTAAAGCAACTCTGAGGTAACTTGCACATGGCAAGTTTCTTTGAATGAAAATCTGATGGTAAATCATGTGATGGATATCTCCACCATTCTAATACTCTTAGACTATTTGGAAGATATTTGGGGCCTGCAGAAAAGTTACCACTTTTAATAATTAGTGTTTTGAGGTTTCTCATCTTCTTGAAGGCCTTTCTGTTCCATTCTACAATTTCTTCTTTGTCAAGTGGGGGAAAATCCAAATGTATGATTTCAATTTCGCTAGTTCCCTATTAATGCAAAAGAGCACATATCAACCACAAAGAATTTAATTAATCAAAACACATTGACAATATGATAAAGTTTGTAGACTTTAATGACAAATTTTGTGTTGGTTTAGAGTGAAAACATGCATATATATGCAAGATATCAGACATGAATACTATAAAGGAAAAACAAACAACTATGACATAGCATAAAATGGTCTGAATAGATAAACAAAATCTCACTCACTGTGTTGTCTTCTAAAACTTGTATTATATCCTCATGCAACCATAATCTGCTTCGTTTGCCTGGATCTTTTGGTGACTCTTTTCGTACAATTTCTTTACCCATGTCCTCTACTAAGTCATGCATTTTCACCATCACACCATGCACACTAAGCTTTAAGAGAGATTTATCAACCAGCACCCCAATATGAAATTTCATGCAATCACCATAATGTGCACGAAGTATATCTTGAACCTCTTCCAATTCATATCCTTTGAAGCAACAAGCAATGTCAAGAAAAACACTCTTCTCTTCTTCCTCCAAAGCATCAAAGCTTACTTTAAGTATCTTCAGGATCTGGTTATTAGGAATTCTTTCATATTGTTTGATAGCAGATTTCCATTCTTCTATACTTTTTCCAAACAAGTTGGAACCTATTACTTCCAAAGCCAATGGAAGGCCAGAAGCATAAGCTACCACACGATTCAAGACCTCTTTATAACTTGGATCAGCTTCATCAGTTCCAAAAGCTTTCCATGTAAGCAACTGAAGAGAATCCTTCTTGTTCAATTCCTTCACCTCATACATTCTTTTAACCTCATGAGATGCTAGAATTTGTTCATCTCGAGTCGTTATGATGATTCTGCTGCCTGAACCAAACCACTCACATCTTCCAACAATAGCCTGCAACTGCTCATGCTTGTCAACATCATCGACTATCAAAAGAACCTTCTTTAGTTGCAGCCTATGTTGTATCATTGAAATTCCTTCTTGCACACTTGCTATGTTTATTCTCTTCTCTTTAACCAACTCTGCAAGAAGAATGCTTTGGAGATGTTGTAATCCATGTTTGTCTGAGTTTTCTCTCACGTTTTCAAGAAAACACAGACCATCAAAATGGTCAACAACCATATTATAAATTGCAAGAGCAAGTGTTGTTTTTCCTATCCCACCAATTCCATGAATCCCAACCATGTGAACACCATCTTCACTTCCAACATCCAAAAGCTTCATCACTTCTACCATTTGTGCCTCTAATCCAACCGGGTAATCCGCAACATGTAAAGGAGTTCGATTAATCTTGCTAGAGACAAACTCAACAATCCTTCTAATAAACTCATATTCATATTCATATCTGTTTGACAGAAATGTTCCAATGAAGTTAGATTAAAGATGAAATAGTTTATGCACAGTTTTTAACCTCAAATTAAAGTTCTCGACACATATGATCAAGGATAACAAACAAACATCTGTTTTCTCTTGACTGAATCATTAGACAAGAGTAACTGAATGAAACAAAAGTTATGAGTAAAAGTTTGGTAAAAGGGGTACCCTTGTTTGAAATGATAGCCAGAGAAGCTAGCCACATGATGCAAAGCCATCTTCCATTTCTCCAAGCTATCCATGTTATGGCTGAAACTTTCCTTCTTGTCTTTGAACCTTTCCTCATGCCTTTCTAAAGCTTCTGCATAACTACCTTTCTGGTGTCTTACATCAGAAGGATTTAAGTCATAAAAAACAGGCAAAACCAACAAGCCTTTCTTCTCAGCACAAGCAATGATATTAACAAGTTCATCTAAACAAAATGAGGAAGAAGCATAGTTGTGAGAGAGCACAGTGATGGCAATCCTAGACTCTTCAATTGCCTTCATAAGTGCAGGTGTTATTTCCTCTCCTCTGTGAAGCTTCTCATCATCAATGAAAGTGTGGATTCCCTTGTCATCAAGGGCTTTGTAAAGATTCCCAACAAAACCATGGCGTGTGTCTGAGCCTCTGAAGCTGAGGAACACATCATAGGAACACGATATTGCAGCCATGAGAAGAAAACTTGGTAGGATTAAGAGGGTTTTGTTTCTCTGGAATCAAACTTCATAAGTGAATAAGTGTGAAACTTTAGATTAAAAAGTGAGAGACATGTTATGTACCAAACATCCTTTGCAGAAGAACTTTGTGGAAAAATATCTCTTTTTTTCTCTTTCTATGAATTCTTAACTTGTGGTCTACAAGCAATCATGTAGATTACCTTCACATCAGATGAGCAATTATTTTTTCTTTTTGGCATAATTTTTTCAATATCAAGTTTATAATATATATATATATATATATATATATATATATATGTAAAGAAACAAAATCATAAATTTACTTTCTTTATTAATGGAAGACGGTGTAAATCCTTTAAATGATTTTTTATTTTCATGTTATCCTTGTATTTTACTAAAAAGGTTATAATCTTCAATTTTACTGTATTGAAAAGACAACTTTCATTTTCACTTGTCACCTTCCTCTTGCCTTTCTCAATATTGTTTCCTTGTTTTATTCACTGCAATCACTTTCTGAAGAGTTGATTTGCTTAAATTATACATTGAAAGATTATATACGAGAGAAAAACTTAAAATATACTCACATATCAACTATAAATGATAAATGTACAATCAATACAGTATGACATAAAATTTAATGCATAAATACTAATTGAAATGTTTTTAATATATCTTTTATAATTAATTGGGTGAGATTATACAAATTATTTACGTGGATAATTAGTTGGGTGGATTTGTCTTTTTCCTGGGCTTTCAACATCCTAGACTCGTTTAGTTTTTTAAGACATTACTCGTTCGGTCTTGCTATTTGCACTCCAACCTTTGCTATATACACTTCTCTTTTGTTTCTTTTATTAAAATAGCATTTTTATTTTTATTTACCCCTTTGTATTCAAAATATTTTTATCTCCTTTTCACTATTTTACATATTACACATGCCACGTGTTACATTCACGCAGCAGCCCTGTGAAAATTTTCTAGTATCATGAAGATTTAATTCAAATCAAATTTGTTCTACTCATTTAAATTAATATATATATATATATATATATATATATATATATATATATATCATTTCCTTTTCATCCCCTGTTCCTGATTTAATACAAAAGATTTCCTAAAAAAAACTGTCAAAAATACATTTTTTGTTTTCATTACACTCCATGAAGTACTTTCAAAATATTATTATATATTTTGTTTCAAAATGTATTTTCTAAAGTATTAAAAAATAAAACATGCTCTAAAAAGTAAACATACTAAAATACATTTTTATTTTTCTAAACTCTTACAAAGTGTTTTTCAATTTTTTATTTTAATACTTTAAATTGTACTTTATGAAATGTTAAGAATATAAATATGTTCCAGAAAAAAAAAATGTTTCGAAAAAATACTCTCTTGATGTTAATATGTATACAAGGTGTAGAGTTATATTCAAGAGATTTAATCTACTATATATCTAAGAAAATGTTAATATAATAAAGTTACTGAACTGGTCATTCTAATTCATTGACATGTGTCTCAAATGAAGGATTTTTTCGTCTTTTTTCTCTTCTTTAAGATTTTTCGCTTCTTCTCCTTTAATGGTTGGTCAAATTTTTAAATGACCCACATTCAATGCTTGATTAAAATATTGATTGACATGTAACAAATAGTTACTATTCTTTTTCTTCTCCGAGAAAAAAACTATTCTCATTCTTCTTCTTCCACAAAAATTTACAAAACCAGAAGAAAACCCTCAAGGTTGTCTTCTTCTTCTTCTTCGTCTCTCCTGCTTCTGCCGTCATATCCAGTTGAAGGTAAGTTATAATAACCCAACTTTGTTTTTGAGTTCTCCTTCTCGATGTTCATAAAAGGGTTTTTTTACTTCTTCTCATAACTTATCCTTCTTCATCTTAATCTAAGTTTTTTTTTTCTGCTTCTTATCAGTTAACATCAGATTGAACTTTAGGTATTGTTTAATAGCTTGAGTTCTTCTTCTTCATTAGAGGTTCTTCTTCTACTTTTTTTTTAACTGAACTTTGTTTCTATTTCGTCTCTGCATGTCTCCTTCATCAAAGGGTATTTTTTTGCTTTTTATTCGGTGAAATATATCCAGACATCCTTGTTGTTCTTAGATCTTGTTGTTCTTCTTCTATTTTTTTAACTGAACTTTGTTACTATTTCGTCTTTGCAGGTCTCCTTCATCAAAGGGTATCTTTCTACTTTTTATTCGGTGAAATATATCCATACATCCTCGTTGTTCTTAGATCTTGAGTCGACTTTCTTTTGGGTTTGAGGAGGTTTGTTGGGTATTTTTTTGTTTTTTTGGTTTTTTTTTTTTTTTTTTGCTAATGTTATTGTTGGGTTAGTTGGGTATATTTTTATGTATTTGTTCTATACTTAGGGGTTTGCTAAATTTTGTTGTAAAAAGCTTTGGTTTGTGTTTTTTATGGATTTCGTTGATGAATTATTTGTTTGCTTTGTATGATAGTCTAAAATAAGCATTAGCTTTCAGTCCTATTGACTTGAAGTTTGAGTTGAGTTTCTTTTAGGTTCGTGGAGATATAACCTCAAGACCCTATTATGAGATTTCTTGCAGTGATTACTGATTTTTTTGGTGCCTTTTTTCCTTCTTTTGTGTTAACCCCAATCTTTAAGGTAGATTTTTCATAATCTTCATTTTGGAAAAAAGATTGTTTTGTAGCTTCGTATGTTTTAGATGTTATCTTTGTATGTTATCTTATTTTGTTGGTTCTATTACTATGGAGTGGTACATTTAATATCTTTGTATACTTTTGTCGTGGTTTTTGTACAAGATGAAGATGAGCATAACAGAGTGTCACTCATTGAAATTGTTTCTTGCTTTTGTAGATTATAGGATTTCAGACCCATATGACCAAATGGATTGAGGTATGTGGCTGCATCATAACAAAATCAAGTTATAGCAATTTCATATTTTAAGTCCTCCTTCACATCTTATTGTTTGCAATTAGGCTCATTGTTTGTTTGAAATTTTTAGGATGGATAGGTACAATGGCAAAAGCATTGGTCATAGGGCTTCCCATAATTATCTGATAGGATGGCTAACAAGTTTGATAGCATAAAGGAGGTTGCTTTTTGTTCTCAAATAACTCAAGGTATCCAGAGTATGATATGTGCTTAATTTATTATTTAATTTTTTACTTTTATGAAGTGTGGTTGCTATGAACTTTCATATGAATTCATAGAAAATTGGGAACTTTGAGAACTGGATGAAAATCATGGAATATGATTGTAAAAATATCATCACAAAATATCAAATATCACCATGTAATTCTAAGTATCTAATCCTTTTTCATACGTTTTTCTACTCTAAACATAATACCAAATATCATGTATTAGTTTTAGATAACTATTTCATTTTGTTGTAGTAACCGACATTCATGTCATAGATTTTAAATTGTAGCAAAGGTCACCCTCAACTCACCATTATGTTGATTGGTGGAAAGGTCGTTGAACTTCGAAGTTATATGGAAATGCCTAACCAAAGGTGAAGAGGATTCTTTTGTTGGTAACTATATTGCAAATTGTATATATTTATGTGTGTGGATGTCATTGCAGACAATGATATATTGATGTGCACACCCAGCTGTGGATAAATCCTAAAGAAGAATTTTTGCAGTATGTTGATACTGGAGATCCAATAGATGTGACTTTTTGTGTAAAATAGTTGAAGGTGTGGTAAGCCTAGCCTTTTGTTTGCAAGTTTTTGTTTGACATAGGTAAGTTTAGCAAATGATATTAGAGATTAAGTCAAATGATATCATGTTTTTTAAATTTTATCATGATATCTCTCATAATTTGTGTTATTCTTTCTTTCTTTCATTCTACGATAAATTAGAGTATTAAAGTAGACTTGGTAGTTTAAATATTTGGAGCAAATAATTTTTTGTTAATCAAATTTCTCATTAGTTTTTTCATTGTGCAGCAAGTGCATACAAAAGCTTTAGTCCTTTGGAAGAACAACATGCACAAGGAGAAACAATTTTGTATGATAATGATGGAAGAGAAATTCAAAGAATTACAATGCAATAAATTACAATTCAAACATCTGGTTGAATTGTCATAGCAGATACAAAGTTTGGGGTGCTCAAACCAGACACTAGGAATATAGCCTTTTATTTGAATTTTATACTTATTTGCATATTTGAAACCTTTTAATTTAAAGCAAATTGCTATCTTCATCTTCTGTTAGTCTTTGTAGCTTGACTAATGTCTCAGGCCAACTGAAAGGAATCATGGACTACATCCTGAAGATTAGTTTGTTTGGCTTTTTAATGAGCATGCCAAATGTTGTTGTAGTTGTGTCACAAACTAATATAGTTGGTACGTTTTATCAAGATAGGCTGTGAGATGTAATATTGTCCAAAGCTTTATTAGCTTGTAATATATTTTGTAACCTTTTGATCTTTATTACTATAATTAGTGATTGAAAATGACCGAAATCCAGAACAATGTGAAAATAAATTGTGTTTATATTTATTAGTATTATTATTATTATTATTATTATTAGTAGTAGTAGTAGTAGTATTATTATTATTATTTATATATACATTTGTTTCTATTTAAAAAAATTTACATCAATTTCATATTTTATTTATTTTTGTACGGGACCATATTATATAATATATCTACATTTACAAATTTTAACATCAATCTTATGTTGTATTTATTTGATACAGGACCATATTACACAGTATACCTACATTTTACTTTAACAACGACCTTAACCTATGCATTTCATTTTAATGTAATATACATGTATTTGTATCTGCATGTGTTCCTGCTTCTATCTAAAAATGTTAACATCAATTTTATGTTATATTTATTTTGTACGAGACAATATTATATAATAAGCCTACATCTTACTTTAGCAACAATATGTGCATACGTATTTCATTTTAATCTAATATACATGTGTTTATATCTACATGTGTTTCTATTAAAAAATTTTAACATAAATTTCATGTTGTATTTATTTTATATGGGACCATGTTATACAATATGTTTACATTTTACTTTAACAATGATGCATGGATACACATTTTATTTTAATATAATATACATGTATCTACATGTGGTTTTATTTAAAAATTTTAACATCAATTTCATGTTGTATTATTTTATACGAGACAATATTACACAATATGTCTACATTTTAGTTTAACAACGACGTCTCATGGATAAACATATTATTTTAATATAATATACATGTGTTTATATCTACATGTATTTCTATTTAAAAATTTTAACATCAATTTCATGTTATGTATATTTTATGTTATGTATATTTTGTACGGGACTATATTACATAATATGCCCACATTTTACTTTAGCAACAACATGTGCATATGCATTTCATTATAATGTAATATACATGTGTTTCTATTTTAAAATCTTAACATCAATTTCATGTTATATTTATTTTGTGCGGGACCATATTACATAATATGACTACATCCTACCTTTAGCAATGACCCATGCATACTCATCTCATTTTAATATAATATACATGTGTTTGTATGTACATGTGTTTTTACTTACAAATTTTAACACCAATTTCATGTTGTGTTATTTTATACAGGACAATATTACATAATAGGTCTAGATTTTACTTTAACAACAACCCGTGGATACATATTTTATTTTAATATAATATACATTTGTTTATATCTTTTTGTGTTTCTATTTAATAATTTTAATATCAATTTCATGTTATATATATTTTGTGCGAGGTCATATTATATCATATGTCTACATTTTACTCTAATAATGACTCATACATACGCATTTCAATTTAATATAACATTTAAGTGTTTATATGTACATGTGTTTCTATTTAAACACATGTACATATAAACATCAAACACAAGTGTTTAAATACATGTAAATTAAATACAACATGAACATCAATTTCATGTTGTATTTAATTTATACGGGACCATATTACATAATATGCCTACATTTTACTTTAATGTTGACTCATGAATATGCATTTTATTTTAGTATAATATACATGTTTTTATTTATATCTACATGTGTTTATATTTAAATTTTTTAACATCAATTTCAGATCGTATAGATTTTATACGGGACCATATAACACCATATTCTTACATTTTACTTTAATAACGATCCGTGCATATGCATTTCATTTTAATATAACATACAAGTGTTTATATGTACACGTGTTTCTATTCAAAATATTTAAATCAATTTTATATTGTATTTATTTTATATGGGATTATATTACATAATGTACTTATATTTTACTTTAACAACGACGTATGCACATGCATTCCAGTTTGATTTAATAATAATAATAATATTATTATTAATACTATTATTATAAATTGTTATAATTAATTAAATCGATAATATATTTAAATAATAAAATTAATTATTATATGCAATAAAACCAATAATAATATTAATTCAATTCAAAATTTTTGTTTTAAAAATTAAAGAATATAAAAAAAAAAAAAACACGACCCATGGCACGGATCTCCTACTAGTTAGCATGTAAATTTTGCTAAGTTATAAGGCTTAGAAAATAAATATTTAAGAATATACTATTTGAGGTATTAGGTAGCCACTAATTAGAGTTTCTTTGTTGGTTCTTACAAAATCTGAGATTTTGAATGTGTTATATAGTATCTAAAAGTGCATGTGTAGTCTGTATTTGATATTGTTGTAATTTATTATATATGGACTAGTTTTTTTTTTTCTCTCAATACTTACACAAATATTTTATATGGTTTATAATACTTCATATGTAAAAGGTTTTTTTTTTTTCATATTTGATTATGCATTGACCTATGGTAATCGTTTGGTTTGTGCTCTAAAGTCGGGATTATGTCCAACTAAAAATAATCTCAATTATAATAAGGTCATTTATACTCTCATCTATATACTTCAATGAGATTTGTAATTTGAGACTTTGTCATTAAATTTTGCACATATTATATTATATATATATATATATATAATTTTTTTTATAAAAAAAAAAATTATAAGTTGAACATGTTAAAGGAATTTAAAATCTTCACAATTACTTCTCTTATCATGAAATCCATGGATATTGAATGAAGAAAATAGATTAATGAGTGAGTCTGGAAACTTTACAGCAACCAAGAAAAGAAAAACATTTACACACACTAAATGTTTCGACATAATAGGAGTGTATGATGCATTTGATAGGAACAATTTATTCTTTATGTAACAACCTTATTATTATTGTCAAACTAAAACATAAATGAGTGTATAAGTATTATTATATATTACAAATTATATATATATATATATATATATATATATATATATATATATATATATATTTAAAGCCATTTGTTACATGAGCTACCACTTGTGGTTCCACTCTACAAGTTACCACTTGTAGATCACACGTGCAAAACTATCATGTTATGAATCATCATCTGTAACGCCAAGTAGAGTTCTCTAATACGAACCACAATATGTATTCTCAACACAAGATTCGCAACATCACATGACTACCCATGATTGCCAATCAAGTGGAGTCAACCAATATGAGCCACAACTCACATGCTCGCACTAGATTTGAAATATCACCAGGTCACAACCTGTGATCACCACGTGTTTACCATCCATTTTGAGTTATAACTCATGAATGGGCCTCCGCAAGTTTCATACTCAAAGGTATCATCCCAAGTAGTGTAAACCACACACCATTTCCAAATGAATAACCCATGTTCTCTGCGCTACCGCCTGGCACAGCCTAAGCGTTGCTAGGCGAAATGACATTGCAGACCGCCTGGCGGGCAACACACGCCGCTAGGCGCTACGTGCTCTAGAGGTCTTTGATTTTCTAGGTATCGGCTGGCGGAACCATCCTCACCGTCAGGCGCCACACGTTATAGTGGCCACTGCCCACATAACTATCACTTGGCGAAATCACTCTCACTGTTAGGCGCTACACGCTCCAGGGCCTCCCTCGTTTGTAGCTCTCGCCTGACGGTTCAATTCTCATCGCCAGGCGCTACACCAGTAAAACGAGGTTTACTAGTTTATCCACTACAGAACAAATTCTAGCCATGCAATCACCACAAACACACTGTACCGTGCCAAGTGACATACAAGTCATCCCTTATAGATTGAAGTTCACCCCACATAATAATTTGAATAGTTAGGTGGAGTAATTTGATTTATAAATATGTTAAAAATTATTTTAATATGTATATATAAGTTGTAATTAAGCTTAATTACTAATTTGGTTTCAAATTTGAGAGGACAAAATTGAATCATTTTAAAAAATTATGAGACTAAATTGAATAAAAAATTATAAATAGAGGGACTAAATTAAAAACAACCAATGTTAGTTTGACACATGACACACTCGTGATCTGCCACGTGACAATATTTTTTTTAAAATAAAAATAACAAATAAATAAAAAATTGTTAAATTGACACGTGTCACAATCATAAAGTGACACATGACAATTTATTTTTTAAAAAAGTTCAAAAATTTTAAAAAAATAAAAAATTTCACAAAATGACATGTGACATATACGGAGACGGTGTTACCGTCAACTTAACGAACATGGACCAAATTGAACCTTTTTAAAAAATTAGAGAACTTAATTGAACCAAAAAATAATAAATGACCAAAATGAACAAAACCAACAAATTAGGGAATCAAAATAATAATTAAGCCTAATATTTATAACAATCTAAATATTGTAATTTAGTTTAATAATAATTTGAATAAAAGAATAATATATTTAAACTAACAATAACAAAATAATTATCAAAATTAAATTATTATATTTATTAACTATTGAATATACTAATTTGATGAGAAAGTAAATGTCACAACTAAACTAATATATTTTCTATATATTAAGGGTAAAAAATATTATTTTTTATACAGGTAGGTGATTAATTTTATGAAATACCAAAAACTAATTTAACCCCTTGGCAAGGCAATTGCGAATTCGAATTCCCGCCAATGCCCATTTCCTCCTTTCTTTGATTTTCAAAATCCCAATATCCGCTCTCTCCCATCTCCAACTTCCAAACCTTTCACCTCCGAGTCGACTCGCCCGCGCCGATGGACCCGCACGCCGAGTCCGCGCCTGACTCAGCCACACGCCACCGCTCCGCGCGCCCTAGGCTCTTTATAAAGGAGATGATCATGCGCAACTTTAAGTCCTACGCCGGCGAGCAGCGCGTCGGTCCTTTTCACAAGGTTAGGGTTTCTCTTTCACTTCCCAGTCTTGCTTTTCTTCTTTTTCTTCTTCTCTTTCACTTTCAAACTTCGAGTTTCTTCGAATTCACTTGCGATAATTTGATTGGTTCAATCTCACTTGCAAACTTTTGAATTGGCGTGTTTACATAATGTTTCTAAAGTTCAGGAGTTGTGGAATTGGAATGTTCTTTCTCACTCGAACTTCTTTTTAGTGATTTTGTGCGTTTTTCGATTTGCTCCGGTTTCACTTGCCAAATTTTTGAATTGCTTCGGTTTCACTTACGAACTTCAAATTTCTTTGGTTTCACATCCAAACTTTAGATTGCTTCGGTTTCTTGCGAACTTTGAATTGCACTAAGTTCACTTGTGAACTTTTGAGTTGCTTTGGTTTTACTAGAATACCTTGATCCGCTTTGGTATCACTCGCGAACTTTTGACCTTTTGAATTGCTTGGGTTCAATTTGCGAACTTTTGTATTTCTTCGATTTCAGAGTTTCTCTGCAGTGGTGGGACCTAACGGGAGCGGAAAAAGCAATGTCATCGACGCAATGCTTTTTGTGTTTGGGAAGCGAGCAAAGCAGGTGTGTTCAAAGATGTTCAAGAAACTCACAATTTTTGGAATTAGAATGTTATTTCTTTCCTACTCGATATGTTTAGTGTTGGTGTGCTTATTTTTTATTTGGAAACTGGTTTTGGTACTTGTAGATGCGGCTGAACAAAGTTTCGGAGCTGATACACAATTCTACTAATCACCAGAACTTGGATAGTGCGGGGGTTTCTGTTCATTTTCAAGAGATTATAGATTTGGTATTTTTCTACTTATTATTAACCTTGTTAGGCTTTAGATATATTTACAATCGTATTAATCGTAAAAGTGACATGTTTTTTAGCTCTGCAAATATGATATAATAGTATAGTATTTCTGAAATTTTGATATTTAACTGAGTTGAAAAGTGTGGTCTGATCTATGTAGCAGATCTCACCTAGTGGATAACGACTTTTGTTTTTCCTTTTCAACATGACATATTCTGTATAGCTCTCTGTCTTGCTTTCAATAATTGACTAATTGTGACTAAAAAGTGCCTCCTAGAACAGTTGAGAATATAGCTAGTTGATTTGATGTTTCTATTCTAAAACTACATAGCCGAGGATGTGTGTGGGCTTTTATTTATTTTTGTTTTGTTGATATGTTTATAACAATAAGAAGTAATTACAAAAATGTTATTTTTTTTTTATATTTTGATTCCCGTTTTCAAGAATTTCTAAGTGAAATTGAAAATTAAAAACAAAAACAAACTATAGGAACCAACAATGACACCAAAGAGTTCCATATCCTGGCTATGTTTTTGATTGCTTTTTTCTATTTTTAACTTTCCTTTATTTCCCAGTTATGAACTTTTTTATGTAAGTTTATGTCTATGCCTTCGTGACTAAAGAGTTTTCAAACTTGTGGTTTTATTTTATGAAATGAGCCTATTAAGAAAGTGAAATTTAAGTTTAATTCAATTTGTCAAAATTGGTTAGGTAATATGAGTCAACTTAACTTGGTTTATTTTTTGATGAGTCAAAAGCTTTGTAATTTGACTCAATCTATCACGGATTAGTGGAGTTAGGTGGGTTAACTTACTTAAAGATTTTGTTTCTCCTATTTATGTTATATATTTTTCGTCTGTACAATCAAAGTGGATTGACTTGACTCTTCTTTATAACATGACAATCAAAGTGGATTGATTTGACTCTTTTTTATAACATGACAATCAAAGTACTCGGATTTCATCAAACTACTATAAATAAAGTAGTTGAAAAATTACAGTGTCAACTTACAAAATTTGGCAGACAAAGAAATTAAACATTCAAACTATTTAAATATTATTGATCAATATTCTAGTATTTAAAAAAATCAACTTGTCAACCTACATAATAAGAATTAGTAAATAATTATAATTAAAAAATTATGAAAAATGTTAAAAAACTAATAAAGGGTTATTGTTGGTGGGTTTCATGTCAACCCACTTTCAACTTGTCTCGGACCTATTTAACCCGTGTGTTAAGTGAGTCGGGTTCAATTTGACCATCATTTAAAAGAAAAAAATTTCTTTTTAACCCAACTCATCACGAGTTTGAACCGGGTTGATGTAAATTCTTCAACTCACCCTCTCATGGGAAGGATTGGACATTTTGAGTGTGGGACTAGATGGTGACACAATGTCCAACAAACTTCACTAGGATATGTTCTCAATGACTCTAACACCATCTTAAGAAAATGGAATTTAAGTCTAACTCAATCTTATAAAATTTACTCGGTAAGGTGATACTATAGACCCTAAGATGGTATTAGAGTTATTTAAAGCAATCTAGTTTGTTAGGTCTAGTGTTACCCGCTATTGGGTTTCCTCCCGATCGCTCGGGGTGTCCAATCCTCAGTATGAAGAGGTCTTTTGGAGTTTCCATCGACTAAAGATAATGTCAAATTATGGTATATAAGTGAGGTATAAATCTCATCTTGCAAGTTAGTTTTGTGAGATTGAGTTGAACTTGAATCTATTTCTTAATGTCATCTTACTTCTATATTTTCTTAACGAAAGTAAAAACTAAAAGTATCAATGGTTGCAGGAAGATGGAACATATGAGGCTGTTTCAGGAAGTGATTTTGTGATTACCAGGGTGGCTTTCCGGGACAACTCTTCTAAGTATTACATTAATGATCGCACAAGTAACTTTACAGAAGTTACCAAGAAACTAAAAGGGAAAGGTGTTGACCTTGACAATAACAGGTTTCTAATCCTTCAGGTCTGTTATTTGTTATATGGTGATTTTAAGATTTTCTGGAAATGTTCTATTCTCTCCACCTCTTTTGATGTTTGATCTGCTTCTTATCAGGGTGAAGTTGAGCAGATTTCACTTATGAAACCAAAAGCTCAAGGACCTCATGATGAAGGTTTTCTAGAATACTTGGAGGATATAATTGGAACCAACAAATATGTGGAAAAGATTGATGAATCACATAAACTGTTAGCACTCTTTCCATTAAGTCCTGGCGAAACAGGCCATGAAACTTTCTCAATCAACATTATGAAATCATTTATACTTGTTTGCAGTAGTGGTCTGATTTTTTTTTATTATTATTTTTTTTAATTTGAATAAGTATTTAGTACTTTCATTGAATTTTTTTCTGTTTCTAAAATAGCTTATAATAAAGTATTAAGAAGGCTTTTGAAAAAACACAGCAGTTCTTCCCAGCTTTGATTATTTTATATTTGTTTAAGACTTTCTTAGAAAGTTTTGATATGGGTTGTTTAAGAAATTAGCCATCCAAATGCACTCTTATTTTAATATACCTTTTATTGTTCTTCCTATTTTCTTCTTTTATAGTATACATGTTTTTGAGCTCGTTGTTGTTGAAGTAATTGCTTTATTTCAATTTTGGAGTATCTAATTTTTGAAACAATGTTGTGATATTTTAGGTTAGAATCCCTGAATGAGAAAAGATCTGGGGTTGTGCAAATGGTTAAGCTAGCTGAGAAAGAAAGAGACGGCTTGGAGGTATGTAAATTTATGGGTTTGTGTAAGCATTTTATATTTGTCCAACACTTACCATTCTTTTGCTGCAGGATGTGAAGAATGAAGCAGAATCATACATGTTGAAGGAGTTGTCTCTGTTAAAATGGCACGAGAAAGCGACAAAGTTGGCCCTTGATGATACAAGTGGAAAAATGGATGAGTTAAAAGGGAATGTAGTCACTCTAGAAGAAAATCTCAAGGAAGAAAGGTAATTTGGATTACATAAGGTAATTTAATTGTTTCTTTATTGTTGAATTTGTATTCTTGTCTAATGAAGGTCTTCGTGATATCATATTCCAGGGATAAAATCCAAGAAAGTAAACAAACTCTTAAAGACCTTGAAAATAAGCACAACAACTATACAAAAAGACAAGAGGTTTGGATGACATGGGTTTTGTAATTGAATCAGTTTTCATAGTTATATTGCTGTGCATTTATTCTTAATAATAAGCTTTGAGGTGGTAATCTTTTCATTTTTAACTTCTTTCATTTTCAGGAGTTAGACAATGATATGAGGAAGTGCAAGGAAGAGTTCAAGGAGTTTGAAAGACAGGATGTTAAATTTCGGGAAGATTTTAAGCACGTAGGTCAGAAGATCAAAAAGCTAGAGGATAAAGTAGAAAAGGTAGAGGGAAGTCATAGTTCAATGCAATTGAAACTATGTGTTCACGAGACATCTAATTCTTTTTTTTCTACTTTGTCTGTCAGGATTCATCCAAAATCGAAGCCCTTGTAAAAGAGGGCGAGGAATCAACTGATTTGATACCAAAACTTGAGGATAATATTCCAAAACTGCAAAAATTGTTGCTTGATGAGGAGAAGATCTTGGACGAAATCACAGAGATTTCCAAAGGTGGGCTTTTATCATTTTTATTAATTTATTTACAATATATTGGAAAGTGCTTTTAATTAAATTTGCCTTGCTGAAGTGGTGATGGATCTCCAACTCCAATAACTATACTTTAGTCAAAACCTCTTTAAAACGTTTTTGATTCTTAAGCATACTTCCTTGCAAGTTACTACATTTATTTTCCATTCTATTTTAACGTTAAAAAGTTTATTTTAGTTAGGTTCCTTATTCTAATGCCTAACGGATAGTCATGGCGGTCTTCTGCCTCTTGAGATTACGAAACACCGTTAGAGTGAACACACATATTCTATTGACATATTTGAATAGATTTCAATATATGCTTTGCTATTTTTGTTGGAGTAAGCTGCATATAGTTATCTCGTGAGGTCTATATTATTTCTAGTTATTGTCTGGAATACATCATGCTGATTTTCGGTGTTTTTTGTGGTGGAGGCTGGTCTTCATATTTTATTTATTATATACCTCTGTACACAAAATGAACTGATATCCCATGTGGAATAGATGGTTTTTAGCTACTTTGTCGTATGTAATTTTTTTTTTATCTTGTGTCCCTGCCATTGGTTGGTGAGCAGTTGAAACTGAGAAGTACCGCTCCGAGCTTGCTAAAGTTCGTTCTGAGCTTGAACCTTGGGAGAAAGATTTGATTGAGCACAAGGGAAAACTTGAAGTTGCATGTACAGAAAGTAAGCTTCTGAATGAAAAGGTGATAAGGACATCTCTTACGTTTTAAGTGCTATTGTTCCCAGTCTTAGCTTTAAAGACAGTAATTTATTCTTTGCTCTTAATCATTCGTATATATTTTTTGAAAAATCATTGTAAATCCGTATATGTTACAGTAATTACTTATGGTGATTGTAGAAGGAAACTCTCTAACGGGCTTTGCCTCTATCATTTCCTTACAATTTTCTGCGACCATATAATTTGAAGGGTCTTTGTGATTAGCTAAAAGGTGAAGGACTGGACAGAACAGTTATTGTTCTTAGTTTGATTTTGAAAGAGGTCATGGAACTACATGAAAAGGGATGAAGAACAGGACAAAAATAAAGAAATTTATTACGTAATAAACTAAAGATCAACATTTTTCTAATGGGCAATGTAGAAAACAATCCGAATGGTCTACCCACTTTGGTGTTCAATCACTATACTAACTCTTAGAAAGTTGATTAAAGTCCAATTGAATTTTATAAAATCAGCTTGCAAGGTAAAGTTTGCACTTATATAGTATAATTTGGTTATATCTGTAGTTGATACGAGACTTTCAATTCAACACACTCTCTTATGTTGAGGACTAGACATCTTAAATGTGAGTAACATGGACTCAATAAACTTCGCTAAAATAGACTCTAATGCCCTCTTGGAAAGTAGATTAAGGTCTAATTTAACCTCACAAAATTTACTTTTAGGATGAAGTTTGTATCCATTTATATGTTGTAATTTTGCTATATTTTAAGTCAATATGAGATCTTTAATTGACCATCAACTAGCTTGTCAACTATACTTACTCCCCCAATCATTGCCATCACAGCAACACCATTGACCCTGGTACTACCTTTATGGTTGTTACTGTCTGTCACAGCTTTTGCAGTCACTACTATCATTGTTGTTACCATTGAGTAACACATGGGGTTTGATGTTCATTTCACATTTTTACTAGTTTTCTGGCATATCAAACACCATGTCACAAAATTATTTGTGTTGTCCATCAACTACCAATCAGCAGACTAAACAAAGAGTTGGATTGTGGTTTAGTTATTTCTAATGTGAACATAAGAAACTGAACATGGACGCAAATTGATTCTTTCTCCTCATATAAACTTTTTTTTTTTGTTTTCATCATGCTTGTGAACTTAACCAGTAGCTATTTCGATTTAAAAGCTTATGCTTCTCCTGCACTTTAAATAAAATGGCCCTTTGTGAACATGAATGCTCAGGATTTATGGATGGTGCATTTATTTATTTATATTGAATTTGAATTATGGTACATTTGTTGAGCCGAGTCCCTTTATCTTTTCTTGTTGTTGGATGTTTAATAGAAGACTATTACTTTAATTGGCAGCATGAAGGTGCTTCTCAAGCATTTAGAGATGCTCAAAAGCAGATGGAAAACATATCAGAAACAATTAAATCAAAAACTGCCAGCCTTTCTCAAATCAAGAGGGATATAGAAAAGAGCAAGCGTGATGCTTCAGAAGCTCACAAAATCGAAGAAGTTAGCAAATTTTCTTTCTTATTCTTAATTCTATGTTTCTTTTTTGAGGCTTGTGGTGACGTGGTTGCTCCTTTTAAAGGAATGTATCAAAGAACAAGATGAACTGATTCCTCTTGAGCAAAGTGCTAGACAGAAGGTTGCTGAATTGAAGTCTGTTCTAGATTCTGAAAAGAGTCAGGGATCAGTTCTAAAAGCAATCCTGAAAGCTAAGGAAACAAAACAAATAGAAGGAATTTATGGCCGCATGGGTGATTTAGGTGCTATTGATGGTGAGGTTCTCCAATAACACTTTTAGCTTCATCAAGTTCCATGCCTTCCAAATTATGACACTTGAATGCTGCAAAATTTTAGGAATGTGACTTCGGATGCTCTTGTTTGTATCTAAGATTAAATTTTATGTTCAAACTCAGCACAACAGAACATTCAGAAGAAAACCATATCTTATTCTACATGACGAAAATAAATAAGTTTGGTAGGCTTGGCTCAAAGCTTATGATTATGGAAGTTTTAAACTACTGGTTAAAGCCTAGGCTTGTGCTTCTGCCAATTCGTTATTTGGTTCTTGTTTGAGAGTAAGTAAACACATGAGGGGGACCAACCTCACATCTAAAACTTAAATACCTATTTCAAAAATCATACTTGAAAAGCGTGTGTAAATTAATAGAATATATTGATAATATACCTGTAATTAATATTCAACATTCCAAATGCAAATCCTAGAATAAGCATAAAACCTATTACTTGTCTCATGTTTTCAGAAGCATTCTTTCTAGTCATGGGAGAATGATTATATTTCTTGATGGTCTTGATCATAGCCATCAAGCAGAAGTTAATGAACTGCAAACTTAGTACTTCGTTAGTGTACAGTGGTCATTTATACATCATTGAAGAAGGGATATGTGATTTCTTCTGTGTTTTTTATTAATAGTTAAGACAATTCTGATCTCAATACGAAATTTTCCTTCATGGAAACAGGGATCTGTGATTTCTTCTGAGTATATTATTTGTTGGTAACATAATCCAAATTTTCTTAGAACACTGGTTTTGCTCTTAGATTGATATTACATTACATTAATACTTTTAAATTTATTTTTATCATGTGACACTGCTTTGTATGTAATTGGATTAACTTCTTATAAATTGTTTTGCAGCAAAATATGACGTTGCAATATCAACAGCATGTGCTGGACTTGATTATATTGTGGTGGAAACAACTAATGCAGCTCAAGCATGCGTTGAGCTGCTTCGTAGAGAGAATCTTGGTGTTGCTACTTTCATGATATTGGTATTTTTTTTATATTATTCAATTTGTTGTCTAAAAATGACTGTTTAATATTTCAAAAGGCATAACTTAAATTTCTTCACTTCACTTCTGGTTCCTTGTGTATGTATAATTACAACTGGGTTTATGCTCAAGCACGTTTATGTTATAATTTAAGGGCATGTTTGGTATTAGGGAATGTTTTCCATTTCTATATTTTTTTCACTAATAGTTACAAAAATTTGATAACATTTTCACTCTTTCTTGTTTTTAAACATTTGTACAAGAAATGGTGAAACCCTCTATTAAATTTCAACTAACAACCTGAATTTTTGGCATAGTTGGTCTTTAATTTTTAAATTACTTTAAGAACACAGTGCCAATATAATGCCCTTAATTCAATATCGTTTGTAAATGATTGTTAAGAGATATGTCACTTTTCTCTAACAATGATTGATGCTCTGTTTGGTTCTGTAATGCTTTTTATGTGCTGATAATACTTAAATCAGATATTCGATAAATGTAATTAAAACGCTTTTTCTTTATTCAGGAGAAGCAAGTTGATCTTCTTCCAACGATGAAAAGGAATGTAAGCACTCCAGATGGGGTTCCACGCCTTTTTGATTTAGTGAAAGTTCAAGATGAAAGAATGAAGCTTGCTTTCTATGCGGCACTAGGAAACACTGTGGTCGCTAAGGATCTTGACCAGGTCAGTTGCACTTTTGTCGGAGAATACTCCATTCTGATGTTAAATATTAAGGATTCGTTGTAAAATGGTATTTTTCAGATATGAAAATCATCATGTCCATATTTAGAATTGTTTGATAAGCAAGTTTCTAGATATGGCTCTCTTTTGAACTTTCAATGTTTATAACATTATGCTTACTATTTGGTCTGTTTAAGAAACAAAGACACACTAATCGGATTATTAGGCTTAACTTATTTACCATTTGGTTGCAATATACAATTGTAGGTTTGTTGCATTTGTAATTGTTCTTGCCAGTGGTGTTAAACTGTTAAATAGTAACATTTTCTTACACCGTAAAATTTAGGCTACACGTATAGCATATGGTGGAAATAATGAGTTTCGTCGGGTTGTCACCCTTGATGGTGCGCTCTTCGAAAAATCTGGAACAATGAGTGGTGGGGGTGGTAAGCCCCGTGGTGGGAAGATGGGGACATCTATTCGAGCTACAAGCGTTTCTGTAGAAAGTGTTGCAAATGCCGAGAAGGAATTGTTTGAGTTGACTGCTAAATTGAATGACATTCGCCAAAGAATTGTGGCTGCTGTGCAACGTTACCAGGCCTCAGAAAAAGCTGTTGCTGCTTTAGACATGGAGTTTGCTAAAAGTCAGAAGGAGGTAGTCCACTATTTCTGAGCCTGAGAAAAGTAAATTGTAATTTTCTTAGACTTGTTGATGCAGGCATTGAGACTTTTTCCCCTTCCTCTACAGGTTGACAGTTTAAGTTCACAATTTAGTTATATTGAGAAACAACTTGATTCCCTTGAGGCAGCATCGATGCCACAGGAGGATGAGCTTAAAAGATTGGAAGAGCTGAAGAAAATTGTTTCTGCCGAAGAAAAGGAGATTAAAAGACTAACTGATGGATCTAAACAGTTGAAGGAAAAGGTTTGCTCGAAATTCATTCTTTTAATTCCTTTAGAAATTGAGGGTTGCCTGACAGGTCTTTCATTTATTTTTATTTCTAAAGGTGGATGAATGTTGAAAATAAAGGTTATATTTATATTTAACTTAGATAGTTTAATTAATGATTGAAAATTACAGGCTTTGGAGCTCCAGAGAAATTTAGAAAATGTTGGGGGTGAAAAATTAAAATCTCAGAAGTCAAAGGTCCAGAAAATTCAGACTGTAAGCATCTCTTATATCAAGAACCTTCAATTATATTTGATATTGGGGGTTGTTTATGTACTGATGATTCCCTTTTTACCAGGATATTGATAAGAATAGTTCAGAAATAAACCGCCTCAAGGTCCTAATAGAGACGGGACAAAAGATGGTGAAAAAATTGACTAAAGGAATTGAAGATTCAAAGAAGGAGAAAGATAGGCTTACTGAACAAAAGCAGAAGTTAACTGGAGTCTTTGCAGAAATAGAACAGAAAGCTTTTGCAGTTCAAGAGAATTATAAAAAGACCCAAGAGGTTATTAATAGCCTTGTTTTGGATTTTGTAAAATTTTTGCCTTAGTAAACGAAATACATTAGAAGTGTATAATGCAATGCACCTTTTGAAAGTTATGTATATTGGTTGGGTAGGATCATGGCTAATTAATTTTTACTGTGCAGATAATTGACAAACATATGATTGTCTTGGAGCAAGCAAAATCCGAGTACAACCAGATGAAAAAAAGGATGGATGAATTGCGTGCATCTGAGGTACTGGTTTGTTCATTTTTCACATTGCAACCAACTTGAAGTTTCTCATTACAGTCATTATTTTTCAGGTTGATGCTGACTTTAAATTAAAAGACATGAAGAAAGCATACAAAGAATTAGAAATGAAGGGGAAAGGTTACAAGAAAAGACTAGATGAGTTGCAAACTGATATTCACAAACATCTCGAACAGTATGTTATTAGAGAACTGTTTTGGAATACATGGTTTATCATTCTGAAGTTCTTATAAGTTTGTAAATGGTATGCAGAATACATGCTGATTTAGTGGATCAAGAAAAGCTTGAGGCTACATTGACCGATGAACATCTTAATGGTGATTGTGACCTAAAAAAAGCCTGTGAAATGGTCGCTCTCTTTGAAGTACAACTGAAGGAGATGAATCCTAATCTTGATTCAATTTCAGAGTATGAGTTTTTCTAATTTGTTGCCCTGTTTGTTTATCTTTACTTTTTCCGATGTTGTATTAATGAAGATTCACAATTTCTTATGATTATCAGATATCGAAAGAAGGTATCTTTATACAATGGACGAGTTGAAGAACTTAATTCAGTCACTCAGGAGCGGGATGACATAAAGAAGCAGTATGATGAATGGAGAAAGAAGAGGTGTGCATGATATATATATATTGTTGAATTTATTTTATGCATTGCATTTACGTTAGTTGACTGTGTTATTGCAGATTGGACGAGTTTATGGAAGGATTTAATGCCATATCTTTAAAGTTGAAGGAAATGTATCAGGTTTGGAGTTTTATCTCTCTTTGAGTGCTCACTTTCGTTGCCTCAAACACGTGAAATTGTGCTCCTCCAGATTTGTTTGTGGATATTTTAACTCCTTATGGATTTTGTCACCTCTCTTAAGACCTTCAGACCAGCATGTTGGCAACTTGGTGTGACTATGATGCCAAGTTATCTGTAAAATTTGCATTACTGATTATAAAATGATGTTAAATTGAATCAACAATTTATTTTTTAAAATTTTAAGGGGTTAATCTTATGTAGAGTCTACTCATGTAAAATTTTAGTGGCATAAATTGATATAATGCTCTTAGTTATTTTGCTTAAGAGTGCGAATTTCAATATTGGCAGCAGCAATAAACATTTGCTCGAATCTAGTGGTAATGAAATGAGTTCACCACATAGTTGAAGAAAGACAGCTATTCTTAAAATGGATTCAACTTTGCCGTGTGAACTATCTATTTTTTATGTTGCCTTCTGAAGACATGCCACTTCTAAAATATACCGTCTATTACAGTCTCCATTTCCTAAAAACATTGTTAAGAATATCTCATAACAATGTTGTATCATTCTCAGGAACTTATTTCCTAGTAGTTACCATTCCTGTTGTGCCATTTTTACATGGTGTCTTGCATTGCATATTTTCTTTTTTTCTTCAATGCACAGTTTTTGTGATACTGACATAATTTTGCAAATTAGAATCGGAACTCATGGTTTGTGTAGCCCGTTAAAAGTTGTGATTTTGGTAAATGTCAAACGCTATATATATATATATATATATATATATTAGGAATAATAAAGGTAAACAATACTGATTTCTCTATTTCCTTAATATTGATAATGAGAACGAAAACAAAATTAAGGTGACATTTTTTAAAACTATTTTGAGGAGATGGAAAATGAAAACAAAAAAAATTGTCTCAGTCTGGTGTACCAAATTTAAAGCTGTTGTGTTTCCTAGACTTATGATTATGTCATCTGTAACCACTTTTATCATTTGCAGATGATTACTCTTGGAGGTGATGCAGAACTCGAGCTTGTTGATTCTTTGGATCCATTCTCTGAAGGTGTTGTGTTCAGTGTCAGACCACCAAAGAAAAGCTGGAAAAATATTGCAAATTTATCGGGTGGTGAAAAGGTTATCTCTGCTTCTTGTCTGCATTTTCCTTTTGTTTGGTCTCGATTGTTACATTCCAAAGCACTATTATCTACAAACTAGAATTCTATTTTCTGGGTTGAACCCGCATGAGAAATTGAGCATTATGCTGCTTGTGCATGATATCATTTTCTTAGGCATGCAGAAAATGTTAAAATGCGTTATGCACACCATGATCTTTTTTCCTTTCTATATACTTTTTCTATTTCTTTTACAGACTCTTAGCTCGTTGGCTCTTGTATTCGCACTTCATCATTACAAGCCTACCCCGCTTTATGTAATGGATGAGATTGATGCTGCCCTGGGTACTTACCATTAACTTCACACCTGAATTCTTTTATTGTAAATGCTATATGCAATGTATTAAACTCCTTTACTATATGGCTTGACAGACTTCAAGAATGTTTCTATCGTTGGGCATTATGTGAAAGACAGAACCAAAGATGCTCAATTCATAATCATTAGGTATGTCCTTTTACCCGGATTATCATTAGTAAATTACATAAGATAAATAGTAGTAATGAACTCATTTGAAAATACTTATTATGACCTACTTACATCTTTTGTCATAAATTGTGTAATTTAGTTTTTGAAATTCTAATGGTACCATTTATGCTTTCTAGATAATGTAACTGTGAATTTTTTAATCTTTTAAACACATCTCTCAACTCAAGAAAAAACTAAATGCGTAAATTATGATATCAAGAAACTTTGATGTAAATTGAAACTTGAGAACTAAAATTATACATATGCTTGACATAAATGGAACTGAGGGATTAAGATTAGACCATTGTTACATTTGAGGGATTAAAAGTTCAATGAAGTCATTTATTATCTATTGAAGATTTTTAAAACTAATTTCGTAAGTTTCAGTTGTGATTTTATAATTTTTAATAAATTAACTAGTAACAGTGTCTTTCTACTGCACATACTTTGTAATATTTCTAACACTTGTAATGGTATATGATTATACCTCCTGTAGTCTTAGGAACAACATGTTTGAATTGGCTGATCGACTTGTTGGGATATACAAAACTGATAATTGCACAAAGAGCATTACTATCAATCCGGGGAGTTTTGTGGTTTGTGAAAAGGCTGCTTGATGGAATTGTCAACGTTTTGTTGATGATAATTTGAAGAATGCTTCCATAATTATTAGTGTCTTGTCCCAGGTAGATCCTGCATGTAATCCTAATTGTTACTAATTTATTTGTCTTTTATGTTGTATATAAGTCATGGCGTGTCTGACTTTTTATGGTATCATAGATTAGGGGGAACGAAATGTATGTAATTAGGTTTTTCTTCTATACACTTGTATCTTTCTGTGACAGGAATAGTTTAAAAAGTTTATGATTTAGATTAATTTGTTTCAAAAAATGATTTTATATTTTAAACCAATTGTAAGAAAGAGTAACATTAGTTCAAAATTTGTTTGAAATTCATATTATCTTTGATTTAGTTTAATTATATACTATTAAGTATGATATTTAGGCCACGATGGTCAATGTTTATAATTAAATTAAGTTTTAATATCAACTCATTTGTTACTAAACTTGATGTTAGAATTGTATATATTTAAAGTGATGAAATTCATGATTTGTAATTCTAAATCAATATTCTTTAAAATAAGAAATATTATAAATAAAAATGTTGTTTCAATGTGCACCGTTCCTTTTTCTCTTTTCTTCTGTCATTGGTCCCAATAATGTACTCCCTTTAATTTTAGCTAATTGTGTTATAAACCAAAAAGCTGGTTTGTCTCAAACAATATACCTTAGACGTAGGAAACTGCGCCTATAAGAAAGTGTAGATTCTGCAGGCGCAATAGATAAGTTAACAAGAACTATTTCCAAGTCCTAAGAAAATTAATTCAGAAGGAAACCTTTCGTATTTCTTTTCACAATATATGTAAAAATGGTTCGAATACGACACCACTTAATTATTACCTTGGTTTTTTGGTGTTGAAGGAAATATCAGTGTCATTCCCCACTAATTAACCAGACAACGTTTCAGAAATATCCACATAAATGCTCTACAGAAACCGATAGTTATCTCTGTCTCGGAAAAACGAGCACAAGAATGATCGAGTTAACACAAAGCTTCACATGGTCAAAGAAAATTACATATAGCTGCAAATATAAAGTTGACTACAATTCGATCAAAGGATCAGTTTCAGTTAGGGGTGGACAACTGTACCGATCTACATTTAACTGCATCATAATATATTGAAAAAAACTGAATTATTAATAAACTTGCTCTCCCTTACCATCTTAAACTTTAACTTCAATTCCCAGACCATACTCTAACTCATTATCATGGTGATGCACATATTTTTACTTTTTCATTCATTCGTTATGCTAATTCTTAATTTCTTTTTCTTCCAACAAATTCAAAATTTTCATCGGTTATTTTTTCATCTTAATTCAAATCTTGTGCACCACTCACACTTATATTTTAATTTTATGATGTATTTTAATATTTTAAGGGTTTTGAAAAGCATTTATGAAATTGAGATAATGATAAATATATACGAAACATTAGCTTATTTATAAATTATAATATTTCTCAAATATTTTATTATCTTCTATTTCAAACACAAAAAATATTAACTGTTTAGTGTTGAGCTTCATGATGCACGATACTGTTTTAATTTACATGATTTATTTACTTTTTTTATGTTGTAAATTCAATAGTTTAATAGATTAAATTTTAAGAAACAGATTTTGTTTTTTTAATCAATTTTCAAATAAGTGGCGTACATAGTCAAAATTAATATTGGGTGTTATTTTTTCTTTTTATTTTTTAAGATTTTTTAAGAAATTCTAACACAATTCACAAGTGGTTGACAAACCAGGTCAGGAATTGTGTACCTTGAAAACAGGTTAAGATACAGTTCAATTTATATTTTAATTGAGTGCAATTCAATACAGTTCAATGTAGTTTTGTAGAATAAAAAATAGTTCAGTTCAGTTTTTTTAACTAAATTTTATATACACTAAGTCATTATTTTATTATTATTATTATCATTATTATTATTATTATTATTATTATTATTATATATACACTAAGTCATTATTTTATTGATACTATTTGATATCAACCTCAATATTACTTGTTTTTATGACATATGTGATAGGGTCCATAAACCCTATAAATTTAAATGGTATTTTACCATTAGATACATATTTTCTTTTACTCAAAAGATCTAAACTCTTTTATTCAATTGAGTGTCAGAGAATCTTATACTGGTAAATCAAAGACTCTCCATTGCTTAAATCAGTAAAAAAAATAAGTTGATATATAAGAATAAATTAATTATGATATTATCATACTTCTCTTCTATATATTTATAGGATTTATAAGATACAAGTAAACAAATATAATAAACAAATTCAGATACTTTTAAGATAAATTAAGTATTATATTTTAAAATTTTTATATAATCAATTATTATATCATAATTCCTTGAAAATATTAGATAATAAATTATTATTATAATATTTTAGAGATATAATATAATATAAAAAAAAATTTTTTTTTTATAAAATATATATATATATATATATATATATATATATATATATATATATATATATATATTTTGAATATATTTTATGATATCTCGGAAATTTAAGGAAATTTGTTTATAAGTTATACCGTAAGATAATATCTTGAAATATTTCACAGTATTTTTGAGGTATGTAAAATAATTAAGATCTGAAATTGATTAAATAAATATTGTTAAAAGACTAAATCTTATAAAAGAACTGTTGAGAGAGTAAAACCGGTAGAGATTTAAAACGTTTATTGTTTTTTAAATGGTTAAAAGATAATATAAAATTTAGCCAAAAACTAAATGTTGATGCCATGGCAGATTCATAGTCCACATGAGAAGTCAATTGTTATTCAGTGTGGTTGTCACATAATCACTGAGCAATTATCCCTAATAGTAGACCTAAAATGTTAAGGGATAAAAGCTTAAAATATTAAGAACAATCAAACAATTGAAAATCAATTTAAATATAAATTACCAAATATATATTTTATTCTTAATTTAATTATATTTTGCCTTTTAAATTTACTTGTGTTTCTTTTAAGACCTTGGCAATAATGTCAGAGTGAAAGAAACATTGACAAATAGAACAAATTGTAGGTAAAATTAATAAATAATATTAAATAAATATCACTAACGAATATTTATAAGTTTTGAATAAGTATTTTAATTTTAATTATTCACATTTTGATAGATGAATACTAGCATGCGTCTAATATACAGATTCTACTATTTTTTTAATCAATTTTATTTAAATATTTTAGCAAAATCAAATCATGAAAATAAAATTATTAATGAGAGACATATTAATTATTAAACAAGTATTTAAAATTTAATTTTACATATGCATACTGTTTTTATTTAGATTTATAAAATTGAAATTACTTTTGAAAGATTAAATTTTTAAAATTAACACTTTATGACGCAATTTATTTATCTTTTAAAAATATAAAAATTATTCGCGCCAATATTTTTACATTAAGTTCAAAAGTTTAATTCTAACTTCATGTTGCAGATACTTAGAAATCCCCAATTAATTCCTAAAACCGATTGAGAAAACAGCTTACAAATGAAAACAGAAATTTAAACAATTTAAAAATATTTAAAAGCCCAAGAATTGAATGAGTTAAACCTAAAATTATCTTTATTTATAAAAAAAATAAAAATAGTGTCTCTTCTTCGTAGCAGAACTGGATTCCCACCCTAATCATTAATAAAATCTAAAGTTTTTATTTAATACAAAAATTAAAACAAAGAGGGACAATTCGGACTTTTCAACTAAATAGTTAGGGTTTATGGTTTCACATACAAATTTCTCATTTATTCTGTTATTTTCGTATCAGAAGCTCAGAGCTAGGATTGATTTCGGCGGCTACCCACAAGGTCTTTCTCTTACTCTGCTTTCACTCCTTTCTGACGAAGATAAAGCTCAACTTTTTTTGTGTAAAATGTTACTTCTCTTTGCCTATTGACGTGTTTGCACAACATTTGATTGGATAATTATTTTTGTTTTCGCAGAAGCAAAAAGCGTGTCTTTTGAATTCAACAAGGAAGATGTCTGGGTACGCTCAATTTTTCCTTAACGATCTTCTTAGCTGGTTTACGAATGCAACTTTCTGCCCCTTGATTTTTTAATTCAATATTTAATTGAAATACCTATCATGTTATGGTTGCCTGAGACTCATTCCTTCATAATGATAAGTTTGGTAGTGAGGATATACATACTAATTTTAATGTCTGTTCGTGGTTGTGTGATGCGTTTAGGTTAGATTTGGTTAGAGATGAGAACGGGTCGGGTACTAATTTACCCAATTAATGTATCAATCCATTACCTGGATTTAAACCGTAGACTGGAATGGATATTTTTGCCATCCTGGACTTTTGTTGGTAGTTTCAATTTTCGATTTTAACACATTGATGATTAAAACTGAACTGATTTTATCACTTCATGTTGTTTAATTTAACTAATTGGAGTTGGGATTTTGATTCCTTGTGTTGAAAATGTATGAAGTGAATCTACCATGGTTTTTATAGTTCCGGGTAGTGTTGGCATTTTTGTTGCGGCATTTATCATATAGGAAATTGTTTTTGAAAAATTTATAATGGGGTTGAAAAATGTGCAAGGACTGCTTGAGTAAGCACTGCTAATCAATTTAACTTGAGTTGTGGATAATTGAATGATAGCACTGTCCCTTAGTCTTGATTAGAAAGTAAGGGATAAGGAAAACTAAATATATAATGTATTACATATCACTATGGAAATAATTCTTGCATATGCTGCTGGTAAAACTTGTTCACATGCTTCTAATATTATGTGCATTGCTCTAATCCTTTTTTGAGTAGCATGAGTTTAAGATTTATGGACCTTACATGTGCACGAGGGTGGGCAAGTGCATACCCTGATTTTGTTGAAGTTATTATTAACCCTCGATATATTGTCTTCACTGACTTAGAGTCTTAGATCTGTAATGTAAGGTTTCTCCTGACTGTTTAGAATACTTGTACTATGCAGTGAAGAGGTAGCTGTTGCAGCTGAGGCTCCTGCTTCCATTCCCGGTGAGCCCATGGACATCATGACTGCTTTACAGCTTGTGCTGAGAAAATCTCTGGCTTATGGTGGTCTTGCAAGAGGTCTTCATGAAAGTGCTAAGATCATTGAGAAGCATGCTGCACAGCTCTGTGTTCTAGCAGAAGACTGTGACCAACCTGATTATGTGAAACTGGTGAAGGCCCTTTGCGCCGAGCACAATGTTAGCCTTTTGACAGTTCCAAGTGCAAAGACCCTTGGAGAATGGGCTGGTGTAAGTGCCTTAGAGACTCCTAACCATTTTACTTAAATTCCTTGTACCATTCTTTTACTCCCAATTCCCAACTTCAGTCGGTGAATGTTCATAAGGATTACTTTAATTCTTGTAATAATTTTTGTTGAATATTTTTGTTTCAGTTGTGTAAGATTGATTCAGAGGGAAAGGCTAGGAAGGTAACTGGTTGCTCATGTGTGGTTGTTAAGGTATGGCTTCATTGGCTTGTTTTTGAATTGATGTTTTGTGGAGTGCTTTTCAATGTATTTGGATGTTTATGTATTTGCCTTTTGCAGGATTTTGGGGAGGAACATGAAGCCTATAATGTTGTTCTGCAGCACGTGAAAGCTAACTAAGTTACATGCCTAGATTTGTGGATTTCAGCTTGATGTCATTTTATTAGTCTTTGAGGAATACTTTGCATAGGGATTTTGACTATTTACAATCATAACCATTTTCATTGTTGCTGAGTGAATGGTTTTTTTTTATTACTATTGATTTTCAGTGTTTATTTTTTTATTTAGTTTACCCTGTTATGACTTCGCTTCGTCTAAGTTCACTTTAACCTTTTCTTAATTTGTTTGTGTTGGAATATTTTAAGAAAAACAGAGTTTGATTAACGAAGAGTATGTTAATATCAGATTATATTATTTGAAACAGGAATATTATATCTAGGAATGTCAAAATAATTCTTACCCTACAAAATTTACAAAATTTATAGGGATGTCAAATTAGATTTTTTATATATTATTTTTTTAATTAAAAAAAATTACTTCTTTTACTTAAACCATGCAATTCACATTTTTTAATTTTTAATCTTTTTAATTTATTGAATTAACATAAATGTGTAATTTAATTTTTATTTCAATTTAAGATTATTTAATTAAATTTATTTTATAACGTAAAATACAAAAATATTAATATTTTATAACGTTAGATTATACAAATTTGAGAAAAATATAATTAGGGATTATGCTAATTTCATAAAAAAATTTTCTGATTTCTTTTTTCTTCAATTTCTTTTTTCCAGTCTATTTTTCTTTTATTTCATTTTTTCTTGATGATTTATTTTGAAAAATTCTTATAATAATCTTAATTTTTTTAATACAGTTATCAACTAAGATCCACAAAATTAATTTTTATTTTACTTTTTAAACAATAAATATAATATAATAATATAAATTTTATATATAGTTTATATATATATATATATATATATATATATATATATAATAAAATTAAAAACTTGGGAGAGCCATGACTCCTCAATCTTAAGCAAGGTTTGTCAATGTGGGTATGGATATTTTTTATAGTGCATGTTAACCGGATGAGTATGAGTATCATAGTATGGATACCCGTACTCACTATATTTTTAATTTAAATAAAAAAAATACATGATTAAAATATTAACACATTGAAATTGAATGTATTATTTTTTATTAATTTGTTTTAAAAAATCTTCATTTTTTTTAAACAGTCATCCAACACTATTTAGATGAGTTATTTGCACTTTGTTTGAAATTTATAAATATTATGTATTGTATTTTCATTTGAATTTATGATTAAAATATATTGTTAAATATTAAAATTTTCTTTTGTAAATACTTGTGGATATCCATGAATATTAAAAAAATATACGGGTACTTGCATAACAGATACCAACATGGATATATGTATGGATACGAGATGAATATTTATCTATCGAGTAGGGACGAGACAAATATTTATACATTGGGTAGGGTACGGATGAGTTACTACTCGTACCTTACTCGCCCGTTGACAATCCTATTTATACCTTCTCACTAACAATAATAAGTCATGAAAATAGAGATGATAAATAAACTAAAATTGACTCCTTAAAACTAGGAAAACAATAACAACTAAAAATAACAAATTCTAAATGTAGAAATGTTTTCGTCTTAAGCATTTCACTAACACTCCTCCTTACAAATTTTAAATGTAGAAATGTTTTAGCCTTAAGCATTTCACTAACACTCCTCCTTACTATAGGATTTGCAAACATCAATAATGTTGTTTAATAATGTTGTTTTACAAGCTCAAACCAAGTTAGTGGTATTTTTCTTTTTTCCTTTATTTTTTCTTTTGCTTTCCAAATAAACAAGCTTTGCATGTTGGTATGTGGTGATTAAGTTCTGGAAGATCAATTGCTATTTTATTGGGTGTGTCCTTGATCTAAAGTCCTTGTTTTCTTGTGTTGAATTTCTCTTGAACTAAATTATAAAAGTTGTTTTTTATTCTCTTCATGAAAAACATATCTTTCTTTTAGAGAATATTTGATCCCCCTCCTCCTCTTGAATCAACAATTTTATGATTGCTTCATGTCCCATCTGATTGTACTTTATGCATTTAGCATTAGGTCTATTCCAATATATGAATGAAGGGTGACCCATTTTGCCATAATGCTAACAAGGTGGGTAGCTTTTCTTTCCACCCTTTTGTTTGTTGTAATTATTTGCATTGCTCTCACTAATGGCCGAATGATTTTTGCAATTTTTTGCTTGTTGGCTCTTTGCTAAAAGAGCACATTCAATAACATGATCATCCTTCATCAATCTTCGTTGCTCTTGGGACTGAAAAACGTGTACCACTTATGCAAAAGTGATTTTAGACAAATTCTTTGTGTTCTTCCATGAAGCAATAGATTCTTCGTACCTCTGTATTATTACCAGAATTTTCTCAACAATTCTTGAATCTGCAAAATCATTGCCTAACAACTTTATCTTGTTGGCAATAGTCAACAATTTGTTTGAATATTCGTTGATGATTTCAAATTCTTTCATCCTCTAAAGTTCGAATTCTTTCTTTAAATTAAGCACTTGCATACTTTGAATTCTTTCATCTCTAGCACATTTCGTTTTTAGATAATCCCAAATTGCTTTTGCAGATTTGAGAGTCATGATCCTAGTAAAGATGGTTGTAGAGACACCAGCAAAAAGACATGATTTTGCTTTTGCTTTTTGGGTTTTTTTCTGCTTATGATTCTCGATCTGGCCTAAGTTAGGATTATCGAGTAGCAAAAGTACTTCGTAATCCTCTTCTATAGCTTCCCAAAGATCCAACCCCTCTTGGTAAGCCTCTATTTTGACAACCAAAGATCATAGTTTTCTCCATTGAAAACTATATGAGTTGCTCGAGGAAAACTTGTTTCAGAATCCATTTTAAAGGTCTCGTAAGAAAAGAGTTTTAGATACCAATTGTTTGAATATTTTAAGAAAAGCAAAATTTGCTTTACTAAGAGCATATGAATATCTGAACGTATTATTTGAAACAGGAATATTATAATTTATAAAAACTAATAATAACTTCACACTAACAATGCAATTATAGAAATAAACCATGAAAATAGAGATAACAAATAAACTAAAATTGACTCCTTAAAATTAAGAAAACAATAACAACTAAAAATAAAAAATTCTGAACATAAACATGTTTCAATCCTAAAGCATTTCACAAACAGTTTCTAGTTGCAAGTACTTTGTAAAAACTTGCCCTTAATTACATTTCTTTTGAACAAATGTACATATCGCTTGGCCTATAGCATACGAAAATGTATTTTTTACTTTGAAAATGTAGATACTTGAGATAATAAATGCATTGACGAACAAAAGTAAGTGAATGAAGACATGTTGATGGTAACAAGGCCTAACTTTATAACTCTGTAAAAATGTAATATAAGTGTTGCCTATTTTGTATAGGATTAGTCTTTTCTTTGAAAATAAGTTTGGAGATTCTTTGAACATTTTTCGGTCCAATTTGTGTGTCAGCCTTTCGATTGAAGCCCAATATCCAGCCTTTCAAAGGGGAGCTTCTCCATGCACCTCCAATAGATTCTCCTGTACCTCCAAAAATATATTATAATTTCAAAGTTGCCCCGCAGTAAATATTGCACTGCAGTAAATGTTGAAAACAATTTTTCTCCCTCAACTCACATCCCCCATCTTTAATCTATCTTCTCCTGTCACATTCAGGCTTCAACCTAAGTATCTCCATTCTTACAAGAAATCAGAAATTTTATTTCTTCCAAGACTCCCTCACACGTCTCCTCTGGATTCTTTTCTCCATACCCCTCCATTAGGCACCTATCCACTTTTCTTTTATCCATTTATCATGACCATGACAACTCATGAATCTTCATATTGAACACCAAAAATAAACCAGAGGGGAGAGGTGGGGTTTTGATCTCGACACCATCTCCAGGGGATCATGGAGACCCATTCTTCTACCTCCAAACCAATGCACCATTATTCATCACAAGAGAATCCAACTTCACTTAGATCTTCCTCTTTTCATTCATTCCAAACCACCAATTAAATAACAAACCACCATCTTTGACACCTCTATAGACCACCACCTTCATCTCCATTCTAGAAATACTGTCAATATGCTGCTGCATCATCCATCTTCCACCTCAATCTTCAACCCATTCATCACCTTTTCATTATCAACACCTTCACCATCACATAACCTTAACCCACACATTTATCACCTTAATCACCATCATTATCAACACCTTCACCATCACCACCTTCCTCTTCATTCTAGAAATACCAAAAAATCACCAATCCTTGTCTCACCTCCATTATCAAACTTCCACTGACCGATCAACAAAATGAAAGAGAAAAATAAGAAACAGAGGGACAAATCGGAATTCTTCCAACTGTCTAAACTGTGGGACTCCCATGTTCGTGGTTGGCGTGGAGATAAGGTGGTAGCTTGGCAATGGTGACGAAGCTTCTGATCACGGTGGTGCGTAGGGATGTCAAAAAAATTCGTACTCGCGAGTATCTGCGAATAAAATTCGCAACGAGTAAAAAACAGATATTAAAAATGGATACCCGCTACCTACGAGTACGGGTAATTTTGATACCCGCATGTTAACGGGGCGGGTACGAGTATCATAGTATCCATACCCGTGGATACCCGTACCCGCTAAACTTACATCCCTTGACATTCTTCTCTTCCCTTTTTTTGAAATTGGACATATACATCAAACCTTATATAGACAATGACGTTTATGGTATGCTTGTTGCCAAATGATGGAACCAAAATAAGAATACTTAGCACGTGGCAATTGAGGTTTATTATTTGTTTATTTTGCTTATTTTTTAGAATTAATCGGAGAAAGTGGATTTGTTGATCAAGCACTAATTAAATAATTTTCATTGTGTTGAACGTCATTTCATATTTACTTTTACAATTATTTGGAGTTGTATCAACTTGAGTTTATTTGAACTTTATTTAAAATTTATGACAATGATGTATTTTATTTTATTTTATTTGAATTTATGATTAAATATTTGTTTTCTAAATAATTTTGCAAATACTCGCGAGTATCCGTGGATACCCGCGGATACAAAAAAAATAGGCGGATACCCATATAACGGATACCCGACGGATATGGGTACGGGTACGAGGCAAATATTTATCCAGCGGGTAGGGTACGCGGGAGCTACTACCCATACCCTACCCGCCCCGTTGACATCCCTACTGGTGCACGGTGGCGGCAATGTGGCGTACATGAAGGTGGTGAAGAACCTCCACTACACACCTATGGAGAAAAAGAACAAGAGAGATTGAATGCATGAATTAACCAAAACATAGGACAATGATTCTTCTTCAATCAATGCTACAGAGTTAGCATGAGCTTTAATTAATCTGATGTTGTGGACGTGCATGTGTAGTTATTATCGGGGAAAATCAGGTTCAATTGAGGATGAAATAAGCATAAGCAGTAGAGAGGATGAGGCCACAGTGGACCCAGACATTGTGACTCAAACATATTGGCTCAATCGTGAAATATTTGCAGGTATATTATATATGAAAGTTAAAGAAATGAATGTCGACATCTGTTTCACAATTTTTTGAAACGGATGTAGACATCCGAAACACGAAAAAAAGCAAAAAAAATTAACGAAACAGATGTTAACATCCGTTTAACAATTTTGTGAAACGGATGTTGACATCCGTAATACAAAAAAAGCAAAAAAAATTAACGAAACGGATGTCGACATCTGTTTCACATTTTTCCTGAAACGGATCTCAACATCCACAATATAAAAAAAAAAAAAAAAATAACAAAACAGATGTTGACATCCGTTTCACAACAAAAAAATAACAAAATGGATGTCGACTTCCGCAACACATTTTGTGAAGCGGATGTCGACATCCACAACAGTCACAAAAGTAACATTTCAGTGTCTTAATAAACAAAATTGCAACATTCAAATAAAATTCCAACATTCAATATGATTAAAATGGAAACTAACCTAGAAGAGAAAAGAATAGAAGAGCTTTGAAATGGTTTAAATATGTTTTTAGTCCCTCAAGTTTCAATGAATTTTGGAATTAGTCCCTCTTCGAAACTTGATATCAATTTAGTTCTTCATCTTTAGAAATATGTGGATTTAGTCCTTATTACCAAATTTTATTAAGTTTATCTGACGTTTCAAGTGCATTTTATGATAGTATTTGAATTGTTTACACTCTTTGACACACTTTTGCTTCAATATTAATGTCAATATTATCATAAAATGTATTTAAAATGTCAAATAAACTTAACAAAATTTGGTAAGAAGGACTAAATTCACACATTTATAAAGATGAAGAACTAAATTGGTATCAAGTTTCGAAGAGGGACTAATTCCAAAATTCATTGAAACAATTGAAACTTGAGGGACCAAAAACATATTTAACCCAAAAGAGAAGCTAATGAAACAATAATGCACGTACGTATGGGAGCTTGGACCAGCTTCAAGGACAACTGTTGCTGGGTGCTTCAATCAAAGACTGTGAGCTTGAAGCACAGACAGTCAAGGACCAGTGCGACCTTGAAGCACAAGCAGGGACCATACACTATAGGACCAGAGTTCAGAAAGCACTGTGGAAGAAACAAAGAGAAGAAAAGAAACGTGTGCTTGAGGGTGTAGCTTTGCACAGATAAAATGAAAGCAAAAAAGAAAGCATTGTTGGCCGCAGTAAATACCATTTACATTGCTTTCACCCACCTACTCGGTAAAAATTTATTAGGGTCAAAATGATAATTATTGGGAGTACAGAAGAAGACTTGGAGGTGCAGCGAGAAGGCCCCCTTTCAAAACTACTCAAAGCTCTCCTCTCCAACCTTCTCCAACAACGTTCTTTATCTGGCTACTATGCGGTTGGTTTGTTGTGTTAAGTTATTCATTATCTTGTTGTTGTATTGTTGATACATGTGGATTTATTTATTTGTGGTTACTTTGGTAAAATATGACAAGAAAAAAACTCCAGTAATTATTGGATGTCAAGATCTGGTTTATAAAACAAATGGATTTCGACATTCGATTAAGTCCAACCACAGATATGGACATCCAATATCCCCTGAAATGAATGTTGACATTCGTTTGATCATGTTAAATAAATATCGGTATTCGACTTCCGGAAATAAAAAAAAGTTACTTAAACACTGGATCTCGAGATCCAATATATAACCCTTTTTTTGTTAAAATTGTTTTTTTTATTATTGTATTTTCTTTTGTAATTATGTTTTTATTTATTTATTATTTTTAAGATTTTATTATCATTATTTAAATTTCTTAGTAAATAATAATTAGTTTTTTTTATTTTTATTTTTTTAAGGTAAATAAAAAAAATTAAGTGATACATATTAACCTTAATACGACACTTGACTTTCCGGATGAAAATAACTTAATTAAATACCGGATGTAAACATCCAGTACACATATTAACCGGATGTCGACATCCAATGCAACATGAAAACGAATTTGGGTTCTAATGTTGCAAGTCAATTCAATTGCAAATCTAATTCTAAACCACATGCAATCATTAAACCTTACATCCAAATCACCAATTTCAGGTATTTCCAATACTACAATCATCAAACCATAGCACCTAGACCAAAGTACATATTTATAAATTTTACGTTTGGAGTTCAAGTACACAATGACCAATCCCTTACTGATGCATATAACACTACAACCGTTATCCCAATAATATTAACACCCTCTCAACAGAACCTTATTTCCATTTTTCACAGAATCTAAAAATACAATTTAATTAGAACATTCAACACCAATCCACATACACTCTACTTCAATACTAATTCGACACCTATAATCAATTGAATAACACACTCCAACCAGGCACAAATCCCATACCAGCAAATCTGTACATACAATAACCCATGACATTATATCCTACTGTGATACTCATTTCAAGCTTCCCACATGACCCCTTAAATATGGTTCCAAGATCAACACAATTTCATTTTATAGTGGTTCATCATACAATCACCCTCATTTTTATGCTAATGATTACTCACGACGCTCGTAACTTTAATCGGTTCCCCACTGAACACGCCAATCCCACTGAGCATGCCAATCACCGTTGGCCACTCGATACCGCCTGGCGGCACATAGAATACCGCTGGGCGGCGCATCAGAAACCTAGAAACTCCTAGATTTTCCTGCATCTACAGAAACTCCATCATCCCTAAACTCCCAATTCCACTTCTCATCACAAATCATTCATAGGCAATCATTTAATCAACATGCACAAATTGTTTCATGCTCTCTAATTGCGGTTTCAAATAACACATTATTGCTTCCTATACATTCCAATTGACATATAACCATAACTCACAGAAACTATGCCATCATGCGCAACCCCATATTTATCAGATTCCCACACACCAGTTCAACATCACCCAATCACATCAATGAACATATCATCTGTATTATATAAGTACAACAATCCAACCATATCACAAAAACATAAAAAACACGTCGATGTACGTAGTTCCAATGCGCACCGCCTGGCGGGTCCTTCATGGCCGCCGTGCGGTTCATCACAGAACTCAGAAAAACACCACAAAACAGTTGCGTCCTCTTAGCCGCCAGGCGTTTTCCGGCAGAGTTCCCAGAATTTACGAAATTTAACACGAAGTGCAAGGAAAAACTCATCATTCAAGCCATGGAATCAATTCAAACGATAAAACACATTTAAGCATATACGAACAACTCCCCTTACCTGATTTTTCCTTGCTCCAATTACAATTTAACGATTGGTGCTTGTTGTCCAAAGCCTCCTCTAAAGGTATCTTCTTGAACTCTCTTCAATCCTCACTCTCTCCCTCTAGACCACTACGTGGTCCATTTTCTCCAACCCAAGGCTCGAACCCACATGCTTCCAACCCCTCAACCATATGCAAACCAACAAACTAATCACATTATTCATGTCAATTTACCCATTCGTATGAACCTAAATCATGCTTTCACATTCACAATATAATTGCAAAATAAAAAAAAATTAAATAAATCTACTAATGACATGCTCGGGACTTCAACCCAAGTCCCTTCAACATAATTAAGTGCTCTAAACCACTTAAGTTTGCATTGTTTCTAGTATAGGATTTATCAAAGAACTCTCCTAAGGTAGTCTCAAACCCTCATTTCTTATATTCCATTAATTATAAATTTTATGAATTTCCTGGATCTCACAAAAAAAAATTAAATTTTTGGAAGTTTTAAAATTATATAAAGTTATATTGAGAATTGATGAAAATTAAATTATATGTCTTTTTTTTTCTTTTACAAAGCACAACGTTTAATGTTAATAAATAATAAAACATGAAATCAATTATAACAAAGAATAAAAATATTTATTAAGATATTTTTATGTTTGTTTTCATAAATTATACTCATTTCTTACTCTGACTTGTTTTCTTCTTATTTACGAAGTAATAAGAAAAGAAGCTAGATACAAACTCATTATTTTTATTGTCATTTTTCACTTGTTGTCTTCCATTTTTGAAAAAAAAAAGCAACATCTCTTGTCTCACTTGATGTTTTGGAGTGCTTTTCAATGTATTTGGATGTTTATGTATTTGCCTTTTATAGGATTTTGGGGAGGAACATGAAGCCTATAATGTTGTTCTGCAGCACGTGAAAGCTAACTAAGTTAAATGCCTACATTTGTGGGTTTCAGCTTGATGTCATTTTATTAGTCTTTGAGGAATACTTTGCATAGGGATTTTGACTATTTACAATCATAATCATTCTCATTATTGCTGAGTGAATGTTTTTTTTTTATCACTATTGATTTTTAGTGTTTTTTCTGTAATTAGTTTACCCTGTTATGACATACCCAGAAAAGTTCGCTTAGTCTAAGTTCACTTTAAACTTCTCTTAATTTGTTTCTAGCTGCAAGTACTTGTAATATCCTGACCTTAATTACATTTCTTAACCAATGTTCATATCGCTTGGCTTTTAGCACAAGAAAATCTATTTTTTACTTTAAAAATGGTTGGAAACTGTTAATGTAAATAAATGCATTGACGAACACATTTTGATGGTAATCACTCAACATGGCCAATGGCAACGCCTAACTTTGAAAAAAAATGTAAAAGAAATGTTGCCTATCTAGTAGAGATGTCAAAATGAGTTTCAACCTGTGAGCCAACCCGACTCATTACAAATTTGAGCCGGATTGGGTTGAGAAAAATTCAATTTTTCAAAAGTGGGTTTGAGCTCAACCCGACTCAATTAATCCACAGGATAAACAAGTTCGAGCCGGATTGAGGGTAGGTTGACCCACTTAATCTACCAACATATTTGTACAATTTTTTTAATAATTATTTACTACTCCTAATTATATAAGTTCACAATTTCATATTTTTAAATGCTAGAATGTTGCTCAATAATATTTGAATAGTTTGAATGTTTCAATAATTTGATTGTCAAGTTATATACGTTCATACTTTAATCTTTAAATATAATTTTTACAGTAAATTACTCAAGCAACTGTCTTATAAACACTTTTGTTGAATAACATGACAGAAAATGTGTAATATTAGTCATGTTTTCTTGGACAATATGAACACTTTCTTGAAAATAATTCATCATATATTAATGGTGAACATGGTGAAGATATTGGTTCTTGATTTTACTATGATTAACATCTCATGGATTGCTTAAAAAATTATTTAAATATTTGAATACTTAAAATTAAATACATAAATAATTTTTTATGTGGATTGGTGAGCCAACCCACTTAACCCACCAACCCGTGGTGGATTGATCTGAGTTGTAAATTTTTTGGCTCATTATAAAGTGATCAGAGTTGGATTCACTCATTTTCAATCCAGTTCGTGATGAACCAACCCGTATGACTTTGACATGTCTACTATTTAGTATATGATAGTCTTTTGTTTTGTAATCTGTTTAAAGTTTCTTCTTCGGCCTTTTTCCAGCCCAATTTGTGTGTCAGTCTTTTTGATTGAAGCCCAATATCCAGTTGCATGAGTATTCTTTTGAACGAGTGATTTGTTGACCAAAACACATGGTAAATGAGCACTTCATTTCATTTTGAGCCAACATGTGGGGTCTTCTCTATGCACCCCAAGCTTTCTCATGTACCCCCAATAATTACCCTCTTGACCATAATAAATTTTCACCTGCTTGGGTGGTTGAAAGAATTGAAAAGAAAATTTATTGTGCCTACTTGTAACTCTTGTCTTTATCTTTGCGAGCTGCACTGATAACGTTATTTTTTATCTTTTATTGATGTTAAGTTTTGTGAATAAAATCAACTTCTACCTAACTTTTATCTTGTTTAATCCTCTAGTTTGTGTTGTTTTTGCATTGTTTCGTATTTTAGATGTTTTATGTTTTTTTTACTTCTAATCTCTATTATGAGTGTGTGAAATAAAACAATAGGAAGCAATTCTGGTGGAGGAAAACAAGTTGAAACTCAAGGAAGCATGATTGGACATGAAAGATTGACTTTTACACAAATACCCATGTCGAGGGGCACCGAGATCAAGTCCAGCACTGCAAACATCGAGAAAGGACTCACCTATATGTATATACTGCCTTGGACCAACCTTGGAAGGCCAAAAAATGACCATTGGGCGCCAGGGTCACTCGCTGGACGAAAATGACAGACCAGAACTGCAGTATTTGAGTCGCTGGGCGAAAATGTGGCTCGCCCAATGAGTTGCATGTCTGAGAACGTCGATTTTAGGCCTCGTTGGGCGAGTGTGAAGCCGCTGGGCGAGAATATCGACCCCAATACGCGAATATGGTTATTTAATCATGTTGCTACGAGAGTATAAGGGGATTCCTCATTTTTCACGAATAGAAACACCTTGGGTGCTTGGGAGAGACTCTTGGAGGCTATTAGGGGTGTTGGGAAACTCTCTCTTCTCCTTCTTGGGTTTCCTTCTTCATCCATGGAGGTTTTACCCCTTTTGGGTTGGAGAGGATGATGGGCTACGAAATTGAAGGCAGAGATGCGAATGGGAGGCGCAATTGAACCATGGAGCAATATTCAAGAACCTTGGGAGGGGGATTGTTTCTACTTTATGGTTCCAATTTCTTCCCTATTCTTCAATTTTGTAAAACCCTAGGTTCTCCACCATGGAGAGCAATTTCTATTTGTTGAGATTAGATGTAAAACATTGAATTCTTGTGTAAAATTATGTTGTTAATTTATATGCTTTTCCAATTCATGTTAGTATTTGATTGACATGCTTAATGCTTGATGTGGATTGTTCCCATGCTTGATTTGTGATTCTTGAGGTGTTGAGAAACATCTTTAGAATCTAGATTTGAAATTAAATACCTAATGGATGCTTGTATCTAGGAATAGAACTTGGTTCATTAGTAATCTATGATTCTTGAAACTAATGCATGATTTCACTTGTTGAAGATTCAAGGAATTGAAACTTTATGAGTGATCATAGGCTCAAAGGCTCTAGGAATAGGATTTGAGTATTCTTGTGAATTGATTTTAACATGAATATGGAATTGGGATAATTTAGAATGCATGAGAATGAAATGGTTGAAGTCTAATCTTGACAAATTGTAAATACACAATGTTAATTTCTTGTTGCACACCAATTGTTTCATAAAATACAAAAAGAGTTTTCATTGTGTTTGTGTGAACTTTGTGTCTAATTGAGTCGTGAGTTGCGAGAATTGTCATGCGTTGCACAAGTCCCTTGGGAGAGAACGATAAAATACTTATTACTTGCTATGTGCGACCGGTGCACTTGCCGTGTTGGTTTTTCACTAACAAGTTTTTGGCGCCGCTGCCGGGGATTTGTGTTCCAACACAAGACAATTGGAGCAGTTGTGACTCTTTTAGAATTTGTTGTTTGTTTCTTTGTTGTGCTTTCCTTTATGCAGTTTGTCTATAGATGTTTATGTTTTCCATTGATTTGGTTTGTGCTCAATGCTTGTCTCGGGGTACGCCTTAGAGCATGATGTAGTTGTTGGAAGGTCCTAGGAATGGGATTTCGGCAACCTATCTAACCAAATCAAACCAGATAGCACAAGTCACTAGGGATGGGATTATGTGTTTGGCCCCCACTGTTCTGGTTCTCAATGCAAGTCTTGATGCATGCTTAGGCCAAGGGATTGGTTAACGTGTGTCGGGCTTAGATAGGCACAACAAGAGGAATCTGAGTGTTTTTACCTTAAAGAATAGGGAAAGTAGTATTCATCACTTTTTGAGAGTACTGAGTGATCTTACAACAAGAGGGATCTGAGTGAGGTTACTTGGGAAATCTGTTTTAATCATTTTGCATATTGGAGTTGTTGTTTGGTTGGTGTGCTTGTGTTTATGTTCTACATTTTTCTTTTCTTCTTGTGATTTTTATGTTTTTTTTCTCTTTCAATTATCTTCCTTGTCTTTATGTTTTTCAATTTTCAATTCTCAAATGTTGACTTCTATAAAAGTGGGTTAAGCAGTTTGTTCGAGTATCTTTTGTGTTCTTGTGAGTGCTAGGTATTGATAATGATGAGAAAGAAGACACAAGGAGCAAAGTGATTTGAGCAGCAAGCATACCTGCCCAAAAAAAAAAGAAGAGTTTGCTTTCTTTCCTTTTCTATTTTCATTTCTTGCTTTCAATAATCAAAAAGTGTGACTTGGCTGGTATGACAAATATGATGCACTTGGTTTTATGACTTTGAGTGAGTTTGCATGACTTTGATGAGAACCATTTATGTTTGCTCATAAGTTGATTTTGGGTTACATTGAGAATATGCCGTGGTCTTGTGAAAACTTGTGCTTGTGGTTGTACTCATGTTTGTGTGCTAAGAATGTTGTTATTGTTTTTATTGTGATTAATGACTATGGCATGGTGTATGACAACCTTAAGAAACCAAAGAATTAAACCGGGTGAGATTTTGTTCCTTAGAGTTTATATTTCTTGAGTTCTACCACTATTAACATACAATTAACTTTGCTAGATTTTCATTGCTAGTTGTTCTTCATTGGCTTGCTTACACATACACAAGACATTTTATTTCTTTCTTTGCATCATACTTAAACCCAAAAAGCCAATTATGTTTTCAAAGATTAGAACCTTTGTGTAAGTTGTTTGAGCATTAAAAGCACATTTCCTTCATATTTGAACCTTGGAGCCTTGTTGAAAAGATTGACCACCTCACCTTAAGTGGAGAGAACAAACATTTCATGGTCATTAGTGTGATTCAAGTGTGGGGGAAGTTACCAAAAAGGGGAAGCATGAAGATCAAAATAGAATTGGTTGTGGTTGATGTGGTGCCATCTTGTAAATATGTCCTATACAAAAGAAAATAAAAAAAAAGAAAAAGAAAAAAAATGAAAAAGAGAAAAAGAAAATGATGAATAATGTGATTGCAAGATGGTGTTGGTTGTATTCTATTTTTCAAGTATAAGAGAGTAGAATGTAAAGATTGCCAAAATGATTTGATTGCTCTCTTTGTTCATTCATGCTACCTAGAAAAACCAATTTCCTTCATAGCCTAGTCACAATTCACCAAATAAAGTCTTTGTTGTGTTTGCATGTTTTGAAAACTCTTGGCTCTTGAAATGAAAAGCAAAGTCAAATTGTGTGTAATTAGTGGTAGATGAGAGAATGACACACCCTTATACACTAGTGTGCTTGAATGAAACACTTTTTCTAGTGAGAATTGATTTCTTGGGTTGATCAACGGAACATTTTTGCCATAGTTGTTAATCTCTCTTAAAGCATGTATATTCATTCTTGTGATGTTTACATTGTGGGCAACATAGCTAGGGATATGTAAGATTACACATATTCTCTTTGTATTGGTTTTGCAAGGAGAGCATTCATGAATGTTATCTGAATTGATTGTGTGAACTTGCTTCGTAGTTGTTCGACCTTTGTCAAGTAGATGTCTTTCTAGCCAAGTTATCTCTTGCTTGAGGACAAGCAAGGTTTTAAGTGTGGGGGAGTTACCCCCAAATATTTACTCCATTCGTTTTCTTCCTTCGTTTTCTTCTCTCCATTTCTTCCATAATTTTTTTTCGTGCTTTGTGAACTGTGGTCCCTGTGATGGTTCCTATGTCTTGTTTCATTTCAAGCTCCCTGCAGTGGTCCCCTGTTCAAGATGTTCTGAGCTCCCAAGCTGGTCCTCTTTCTAACCACCAATGATGTTGATTAGCCTCTCAAAGGTCTTCTCTTCAAATCTTTTCTCTTCCAGGTTAGTTTTCTTTCCATCTAAAGCATATTACATTGTTGTTATGAACGAAATGTTGCTGGAACGTTGGAATGTTGTTTGTTATTTGATATTTAATTTTGTGACCATTGCGGATGTCGACGTCCGCTTCAGAAACTTGTGAAACATATGTCAACATCCGTTTTGTTTTTTTTTTAATTTTTTTTTGTATTGCGGATGTCGACATTCGTTTCAGAAAGGTGTGAAACGGATGTCGACATCCGTTTTGTTTTTTTTTTGGTTTTTTTGTATTACAAATGCGACATCTGCTTCGTTAAAATTTGTGATTTTTTGATGCATTGCGGATGTCGACATCCACTTCATAAAAGTCTGAAACGAATGTCGACATCTGTTTTATTAAAATTTATGTTTCTCATGGCGGATGTCAATTTACGTGCATGGTTGCATGGTCCCCTCCATTACTCTGCTTCTTTAATATTCCAGGTAATTAGTTTATAGCTAGGACCCATAATAATATCATCACCACTCCACTTATAAATGCAGTTTGAGCAACATACAATCGGTGTTGATGCCGGCTTTTAGCCACCTACCACCTTTAGCTTTGCATCTTACTCAATGGCAGTACACTTTAAACAACATGAAGTCAAAATCAACATAATATTAGTGACTACTCAGCCAACCGATGTTAATAATATGCATGATAGGGATCTGATGAGTTAAGGAAATTGAACTTGACATTGCCCGTGTTATTTGCAATAGTCCTCTTTTCAAATTCTGGACCATTTTTAGCCACAAGCTGGGACGTTTTATCAACAATGGTACTAATATCTGGCGGAGGGTGTATAATTCCAATGGTTCTTGTGTGGGTTGTAATTATTGCTGGCACTGGAACAGAAACTAAATTTGATTTATTCTGCTCCTCATTAGAAAAAAAAGAAACTGATGTCGACATCAATCGCCTGAAACAGATGTTGACATCCGTAATAGTCAATTTCAGTGAAAAAATATTGGTTTTGCGGAACTCCACTTCCGCAATTCATATCAAACTAAAAAGCAAAGATTCTTTTGGGGTGCAGGAGAATCTGATTCTTTTGTTGGGATGCGCTGAGGGTGTGGAGGGGTCTGGTGGTGGTAATAAATGCAGAGACATTTACTTTTTCACTTTTTACCATGAGTAAAGATGGAAATATATAAATTTTTAGGGGTATAGGATAAATGGTGGTAGGTGTAGGGAGAAGCCCCAACATGTTGTAGGTGCAGTCCAAAATAAAGATTGGAATCAAGAGATGGAGGATATTTCTTCCTGTACCTCCATTTTTTCTTCTTGCACCATAAAGAATGCATTATTCCCATTTTACCCCTCCTAAATTATTATAAAATAAATAATAAGATAAGAAAAGTGCATTGAGTTCCATATTGGATCATTTGGAACATAGTATCGGATTGGAGAATCTATTTTGGATTATCTAATCTGAAAATCGCACTTAAATTCTAGATTGACTATTCTGGTATGTAATATTGAATTTGGAAATACATTTTAAATTATTCAATTCAAAATACAAGAGATGTCTCGAACGAATTAGGTAATACACAGTACATTTTCGAATTCGATTAGATTGACCCATGAGTTGGTCCGATCCCTCTAAATTTAAGTCTTATTCTTTTTATCTTAAATAAGTGTTTTTTTTAAAGCATATGAAGTGGATTGAGACATGGTTAGGATGAGATTGACCCTTTAAAACTAATCTTCACTATTCACATTGTGATCATCCACTAAAAACCACACAAAAACACACGTACCAAACTTTAAATTAGATACTAAATCTAGCAATGAGAAATCGCAACAAATTTAACATAATATTCAAAGAATAATGACCATAAATTACAAATATGTTAAAGACAATCAACACAACAATCAAATGTATGGACTCATCTCCATAATCCATAACATTTTCCCATTTTCCCATGACTATACATAATTAACTAAATCTAAACCGTTGTTATTCCCCATTTATGCTTATAATCAACTTTAACATGATTGTGTCTCCTTCAAAAAGCAGATATAAGTTTGGTGTATATTAACCGTCAATTTGAAATAGATTATGTTTAGGACATGGCTTAATCTATTTTTTATTTTTTTTAATTCTTCTCGATTGGGATATAGTATTTGTACCTTGTTTCTCTTCTTTTATATATATTTGTTTTCACTCTTGTAATTCAAATAAATCATCAGCTTTTGTAATAGGTTGTGAAAAGATGGAAGAGTGGTGGACCCCTTTTAAAAATGATGAATTGATATTTGTCTCTCCAATAATTGAAATCAATTACATTACATAACATCATAAAAAACAATGAAGACATATCATCCAATAAAATGCCAAGTCACATAATACATAATTGAATCATATGGTAATATACTTTTATATTACAAACACAATTAATTTTTAAAATTTTAGTCTAAGAAGGTTTAAATATTTATTTACTCCTCATTTTCGGAGTGTTTGTTGTCAATGGTCCTAATTTTTTCTAAATGTTTAAAATAATCATCATTTTTGTAATTTATGTTTAATTTGATCTTTTTGTGTCACATTGTCATCATTTTGTACAGGTGACATTGTTTGTATTATTTCTTCCAGTGGACTGATTTGTGTACAGTGAGATGGAGAAACTAGGTTTAAATTAGGGATTTAGGGAAAACCTAATTAGGGATTTGGGGATTGATGGAAAAAATGTTCTTAGGTAAAAAAAATGTGATTTAGGGAAAACTTAATTATTGATATTTGGGTAGACAAATATCATCAACCTTTGGATGAGACTTGTCCCTTGTCATGAAGGTGTGAATCTTATTTTCAACCTCAATCCAATTGCATCCTGATATCTTCTTCGTGTTATTTTTCTTCATTCTCAACCCCACTTCTTCAACATCATTCCATTTTCCACCTGCTATAAAGATGTTTCATATCAATACATACAAGAAGGAGATTCTTAATAATAACTTGTAACCAATTATATATTAAAAAGATCAAAGAAGAAAAAAGAATGTAACAAAAAAATGGAAACGTTTAAAGAGAAAGAAGAGACACTCATGAGAAAGCAGAAGAAGAAAATAAAAAAGAAAGAAAGTGAAGAAAAAGAAAATTATATTAAACTATTCATATTACTTCAACCAATGGAAATAAAGAAGGGTATATAATAAATATAAACGTAAAAAGGATAGGAAAAAAATTGTATTTAAAGATATTACACTTTTCAATTCCCTTGTTATCAATTGTTATAAACAATTCACTACTTAATTATTGGAGATAAACTTTACTGAACCTCACGTGAACAAATACAATATATTATCCGTTAATTTTCAATTCCCTTGTTATCAAATTTTAATCCTTTTAAAAGCAGAAAACACTGTTCAATTTGTAAGGATTTAACTTATTTACATGACTTAATTAAATTCTAAGTGTATTTTACACTATATTTTTTATTTTATTTTTCTATTGAGTTTTTAAGATTTATATAATTTAATTGCTTTTTTTAGTTAAGACAATTCTTTTAACTTATATAACAAGAAACCATCCTAATAACCTACATTAGTGGTAACAAATAACAATAGGTTGACTATTACAAATAATGATCCAACAATATCCTAAAACTTATTTGATATATATTAATCAAAATATCTTTTTTATTTCAATAAAAAATGTCTTACATCTTTTAATACGTGGATGAATAAATATAGTACGAAAATTAACTAAATAAAAAATACAAATTTCTTAAACAGTTAATAAATCAAAATCATTTTATAAAGGCTGAATTGAAAATACAAACCACTTACAATTTAATTAAACTTGCTTATATTTCTCTGAAACTATATATTAGATCCTCAATTTTTCTTTTGTTATATATATATAAAAAAAAGATTTTACGGCGTTTGAAGTGAAAACAGAGTCAAAACAACCCCGATAGAAAATGGTGGAAAGATTACTCCAAATTTAGTGACAGTTTCACAAGAACAAGACAAGTGTGCACCACTTCACTCAGCTAACCGACACCTATGTCAAACCACGATGATCATCATCAACTGCTTCGAAAATTTTCACCTTTAAAATTCTCTGTCCTCGTCACTCAAACTACACTATCAATGGGACCCTTTCAGGTCACTAATTTGCGGTCATCTTAAGCTCTGGTCCAGACAAACAAACCATCATTGCATGCTTTTTTTTTCCTCCGCCATTTTCAGTTCTGAGTAACTTGTGAAAGAAAGCTCTCACCTTTTCATCACACTCCCACTCTTTTCTTCACTTTGCTCCCACCCTTTTGCTCACCCTCGTTGATCTCTCGTTTACGCCATCTTGGTCTCCCCAGTTTTCCCCACAGCACTTGTTCCTCTGTTTCCACTGGCGATGGCGTCGATGGGTTCTGCACCCTTTCTCGTGGAAGCCAATGCGGACTTCACTTTGATGATGATGAGGAATCTCAAGCTTTCTTCGCCTAAGTTTGGCTCTGTGAGTGGTTCATCGTTTGGACATTCGGGGGCAAGAGGGAGGGGGCGTGGAAGAGTGAACCATTTGTGTAGTAGGGGTTTATTGTGTTTGGTGGAGAATAATAAGCGAATAAGAGCTTCGGGGATGGGTTTTGGGATGAGTGAAGAGTCAGAGAAGATGGTTCAGGGCACAATTGAGAAGAGTAAGCAGGTTCTTGCTATGCAAAAGGAGCTTCTTGAAAAGGTATCATTTGTGTTGTGAAATGGATGTGTTTTGTAAAGGGTCTAGGATTTCATCTTTATGTTGTCCCCAAAAAGGTTTATGTTGAGACCCACGTAAGTGTTGATTTTTTTAATTAATACCTTTTTCAGACTACATGCATGCAAGATAGGTAGGAGTTTTGATTATAATTTTTGGTCTTTCATTGGATTGATTTGTTGAGATTGGGAAACTGGGAATTTATTGGAAAAATAAAGGATCAGAACTTTCTTTAGCTGTCGTTCTTGTGTTTTTTTTTTTTGTGTGTGAGCGACTTTGTTTGCTTTTTTATATGCTTTAATAACTGGTCATATTTTTATAAGCATTCATGTGGTTATATTACTTAGCTTTATTGTTTATTGTAGATTGCTGAAAGAAAGGAACTGGTCAAGTCAATAAATAGTGAACTCAGTCTTGAAGAAGGAAACGGTATTTCAGATGAGCACAGCAATGAATCCCTGTTAAGTACTGTTGAGAACCAAAATGGTGGCACTGTTTCAAGCCATGAATCGTTGTTAAGTAGTGTTGAGAACCAAAATGGTGGCACTGTTTCAAGCAATGAATCGCTGTTAAGTAGTGTTGAGAACCAAAATGGTGGCACTGTTTCAAGCAATTACGTCCAATCTAATGAGAAAGAAATACCAGATGTCTCGGTTTTAGGCATTGATCGTGGTATTGATAAATGTGAAGAGGATGATAAATTGTCTCTTGCTGAAAAGGCTTTAGCTACGCAATATCTTGATGAACTGTTGAATAGCAATAGATATGAGACAATTGCCCCTGATACCGTTGCCCCTTATACCGAACCAATCGAAATCCCAATTGGCACCAGACCCACCAATCATATTATTGAAATACTAGAAGGTATGAGTGAATCAAGTTTAGTTGAGGTTGCTAATGAAGCTGACATTGTTGAGAGTGAAGGTGAAAAAGCCCCACCATTGGCTGGGGAAAATGCTATGAATGTTATATTGGCCGCAGTAGAATGTGCTCCCTGGTCAAAAGCAGGTAACTAACATTATTTCATGTAATGTTTTCTTTGTGAATGTAAGCGACTGAACTCCTTTGTTAATTGTGACTAACACATATAGGCATTATTGAAAGAAATTTGATAAGAGGCTCTTTTTTGGCAACCTGTTCACTGGCCTGATGATGTGAAATATGAAAGACTTTTTTAGGGGGTCAAAATTCTCTTTTAAATTTCTATATTTATCATTGCATGCCTGGTTCTTGAATTAGCATTCTTGTGATGCATCTTACATGTGCATCTGCTGTTTTGTCTTGCTGTAATTTAAAACTTATACCTGAACTGATAGGTGGGCTTGGAGATGTTGCTGGATCATTACCTAAGGCTTTGGCTAGGCGTGGACACAGGGTTATGGTAACATGCTATTCTCTAAATGAACTGACAGAGCATCACTTAATTGGGGAAGAAAATATACTCCTTGCTTAAAGAATGTGTCAAATTGTCTTTTGAGATAAGGAAATTTTGTGATATTAATAAGAAATAGAAGATTGTCTATTAATAAGAAAAGAATAAAACTACAGTGAAGAAATCTCTGTGAATTTTGTGATATTGAGTTAGACTTAACAAAGACTTCTTCAACAAACACAAATGGTCTTGTTTTCTAGGTTTGATATATCCTTTGGTTGCGAGTAAATCCTTTCCTCCAAGTCACCATTGTCTTCACATCTAGTTGTTCTAACTTTGAGTCACATATGTATGAATGGATATTATCTAGAGTGCAGTGTATCTGTGAACTCCCATGCTAGATTACTCTAAACATAATGCTCACAAAAATCTGGCTTTCCAATCCATTGTCCACCAAGCACATCTTTCTTACTAAGCTCATCCATTTCACCCTTGCTGCAATGGCCTAACTTATATGCCATAAATGATTTTGGTCAAAATCATAAATAAAGGTTACTAAAACAAGATATATAGTCCATTCTTCAACTTTCTTTTCATATTAAGGCAAGATGAATTTAGATGACAGACATTTTTACTAAATGACTTCCTTAGGGCAGATTCCAGGATCTTGTATTCAAGTTGGGAATGACTGATATTATTTACCAACTTGAGAGTGTTGTCAATGGCAGATTATTAGGATAAAAAATATTCTCAATTTATCCATAGTCTAGGAAAAATATCTTCTGAATCTTTCTATTCATTTCAGCATATTTTTATTTCATTTTTTAAAGGGTTTGATTATTACAAAGATGAAATGTAATTTGTGTGATTGTTATTAATAAAATAATTCTTTATTTTCTTACATAGTTCAAGTGAAATGACAGCTTGTTTCATGTGTCATCAGATTATTATTGGACACTTCAATGAGTTTCATCTTCAGTTTTATTAATACTCCCATTGTCTTCTTTCTTTCTTTTCATTTTCTTTGTAGGTTGTAGCACCTCGATATAGTAATTATGCTGAAGCACAAGAGATTGGATTACGGAAACAGTACAAAGTGGATGGTCAGGTTTGGAGCAGCAACTCTATTCTTGATCAGTTATAACTTGTTGCTGCTACCTTGGTTTTGTAACAAACCATTGTTTTTGCTTCACAGGACATGGAAGTAACATATTACCATGCTTTTATTGATGGTGTTGACTTCGTTTTTCTTGACAGTCCAAATTTCCGCAATTTACAGAATAACGTATATGGTGGAAACCGAATGGTAATAATATATTTTGATCGAGTTGTAGTTGAACGGTAATAATATGCTTTTGTTGTGTTTTTCTGATTTAAGGTATTCTAGTAACTCCATCTTGCATTATCATATATGATATATTCAACTGTAACTATTTTTCTGCTCATATTAATTTCTTTCTGACTCAGTTCATGCCCTTTAATGGAACAGGATATTCTAAAACGCATGGTGTTGTTTTGCAAGGCAGCTGCTGAGGTATGTGAACTAAATGATTTAGTTCGTGACTACATTATTTATGGGGATGCTTGGTTGACAGCTATCTATTTTTTGTTAGAATTTTTTTATAAAGTTAACCAAATTTATCCTTATCCTTGATTTTTTTATGTAAATAGTATGTTTCAGGCAACTTGAAAAATATCAATCTGCATTACATCATTTGATAAAAATGTTAAAATAAGAAGTGACTAGAGGTACATTTGTAGTTCCACGCAATGTGACTAGCATAAACTCTGGTATTGTAATGAAACAAAGGTGCTTGCCAAACTAAGCTTCCAAAGATGACACTTGGGGCATCTCCATCATCATTTGTCACAGAATACTAATTTTGAATCTTTCCTCATTATCTCTCAGAATCATTTTTATGCATGCTTTCATGCATCACTGATTAATGGACAGGACTGCCACAGTAAATATGTAAATATACCTTTAGAATTACTTAACCCTGGGGTCCCCAAGAAAGTTCTTACATGATAAGGCCTATAAAGCAGGATGCTTGTGAGTAGCCAATTTGATAGAATTATTCTCAAATGCCAGAGTTGTTGACATAGTTTATCCAAATCATTTGTATCAACTGTCAAAAGTCTTTTTGCAGACATATGCTATATGAAATCCTTATAGTTGTCTACTTTCAATGGATAAATGACGTTAATGATTTTCAGGTTCCATGGCATGTTCCATGTGGTGGTATTTGCTATGGAGATGGAAATCTGGCCTTCATTGCAAATGATTGGCATACTGCATTGCTGCCTGTGTACCTGAAGGCATATTATCGTGACAATGGTTTGATGAAGTTCACAAGATCTGTTCTTGTGATTCATAACATAGCACACCAGGTTCATCCTCTAGCTATTTATGTGGTTAATTACATATCTATTGAGTGTTGGAGTGGAGTTAATCTTGGCTATACAATTGTAGGAGATCTCATATTAAGTAGAGATATACCAAATTATGGTATGTATATGATGGTTTTGTAAGGTTAAATTAAACTTAAAAGTCTACTTTTTGCGATGGTAGCAATAGTAAAGTTTGAGAGGATCATCTTCCTCTCTTGTTCATTGAAGGGGACATCTTTTGAAACAAAGAATATTTTGGATGGTGGTCACATTTATATCCTAGGATCCAGTTTTACCTTTCCATTACTATGAACATGCACATATTTTAGGTTGGAGTATGTATGGGTAGAATGAGGATAGGACTTCCATGGGACTCTATCCTGTGATGATTCATGGAAAATTACAATATCTTGGGATGACATAATTGCATAAGATGTTTGCAAAGTTTATTTTGTTTAAATTGTGATTCATGTTAGTTAGGAAAACACATTCGTTAGTCTTTTTCAGATAGTCTTAATAAATGAGTTTCATCTCCCTTTTTTTAGTTTACTCTGATATTTGGAGTCCTTTCCATATTGTTCCTCCTTCTGTTCTTTTAAATATTTTATTACCTTTATTGATTATTATTTTAGACGTACTTGGATTTGGATTTTCTAATGTAATAAAAATACAATTTGGTATATCCATACGCACTTTATGTAGTGACAATGCTTATGAGTATTTGTTGAACCAGTTCCACTAGTTCATGCAATCCAATGATATTCTTCATCAAACATTGTATCCTCATGCACTCCAACCTTTTAAATATTATGTGAATGTGAGTATGCATGTATACTGTCTTGATGATTAATGCTAATGCACTAGTCAATGCAAAAAAATGTTTTCTCATCTGATGCATTTATGTTTGCTTCACTTATGGAAGGTGGATTGTTGTATCTATAAGCAATTATTTTATCTTTAAACAAGAAAAACTATTGTCAAGGCAAATCCCTGTTCCATTTTCATAAGGGTTGGATTTTATATCACAGGGTCGTGGCCCGCTTGATGAATTCCGTTACACGGATTTACCGGAGCACTACATAGACCTCTTCAAATTTTATGATCCGGTTGGAGGTGAGCACTTGAATATCTTTGCGGCCGGCATAAAGGCAGCCGACCGGATTGTCACCGTGAGTCATGGATATGCATGGGAGATCAAAACTTCTGAAGGTGGTTGGGGTTTGCACGGGATCATGAATGAGAATGACTGGAAACTGAGGGGAATTGTCAATGGAATTGACACCAAAGATTGGAATCCCAAGTTTGATGTTCACCTGAAATCAGATGGATACACCAACTACACCATTGAGACCCTGCAACACGGCAAGCGCCAATGCAAAGCCGCCTTGCAGAGGGAGCTCGGATTGCCGGTTCGTGAGGATGTTCCATTACTCGGATTCATCGGAAGGCTGGATCATCAAAAGGGCATCGATCTCATAGCCGAAGCAATTCCATGGTTGATGGGTCAGGATGTGCAACTTGCAATGCTGGGAACAGGAAGGCCTGACTTAGAAGATATGGTTAAGCAACTTGTGTCCCAACACAGTGACAAAATCAGAGGATGTGTTGGGTTTTCTGTGAAGATGGCTCACCGGATAACAGCCGGCGCAGACATATTGCTCATGCCATCAAGATTTGAGCCATGTGGATTGAATCAACTCTATGCCATGAATTATGGAACAATCCCTGTTGTGCATGCTGTTGGTGGATTGAGGGACACTGTGACACCTTTTAATCCATTTGAAGAATCTGGTCTTGGATGGACTTTTGATTGTGCAGAAACTAATAAGCTAATAAACGCATTAGGGAACTGTTTGATGACCTTTAAGCAGTTTAAGCATAGCTGGGAAGGGCTACAACGGCGAGGAATGATGCAGGATCTGAGTTGGGACAAAGCTGCTCAGCAGTATGAGGAGGTTCTTGTTGCTGCCAAGTACCAATGGTGAAAATTTGGCTTCTACTCAACCTCAGAAGATTCATCCATGTGAGTGCACTCATGGTGCTGAGTTTCATCAATGTGAGTGCATTCATGGTGCTGAGTTATATCATGGTCTGTGCAAGGGAAATGGATTGTGTTGTTGTGGCCAAGTTGTTACAACTTTCTTGATGCCGGTCCTGGAGGAACATTTTTGGCCCTTAACTAAGGTTTATGTAATAATCACTTGTTATATATGTCATCTCTGGCACATCTAGTATTGTCCTTTTTCAATAAAGAAAGAAAAAACAAAATAAAGAATAGAGTATTAGCCCTTTAGATAGATGAATTCTATACCTTTCAATGTTGCAGTGGTGTGTCTACAACTATGTTACATAGCAGTAGCAGAATAATGAAACTTGTAGTGTGTAGATGCTTACTTGTCTTCTTTATAATCATTTTAGAATTGAAATAGTGTCTTTTATTTTTGTTCTAATGCATGGCTACACCTTGTTTTAATATGATTTGACCTACCACACTTAATCCTGCATTATTCAGTTTTTGTAGTTTAGGAATACATTAAAAAGAAGACAATGAAGGGTTTCTCAATTCTAGTAGTATATGTCAATATATAAGCCAATTAGTTTCTTATTATAAATGTTTTAGTTGAAGGTTGTGTAAAAAGACAACATATAATAAATATATTTGATCTTTTCACCACAATCTTGTCCATTATGATATATTTGTCTTGTTTGGTGTCTAGAGTTATTATGACATTCTTAAACTATTACTCTTAGTTGTCTGAACAACAAAAGATACAAATAGTTCACATAAATTCTATATGCAAATTTCGTAACTACTCATGCATTTAACTTGTATGTTTTCGGTTTGAAAGGAACACTTTTTAACAGTGCAACATAAATTCTGAATACATAGCTAAGAAGATAAAATAAGATAGGGTGGTTTTTTTGTGTACAACATGTATTTTGAAGATAGAGAGATGTATCGACTAAATTAGCTATATCAAAATTTTATTCATAAACTCTGCATAGAAAAAATGAAATAGAAAACTCGAAATATTATTTTAATTTTGAATCAAATAGAAAAAGTGATAAGGTCACATTCTTATTTTATCCCAACACAACCTTACAATAAAAATAAAAATTCTTCAAGACTATTTGTTCAAATTCAAACGTCAAACATTTACACGTTTTCAAACTGATAGCATAAAAACTGACAGATGCTGAGAGAATCTGTTCAAACATTTCTCCTGCCATATGCAACCGTCATTGCATCCAACATATAACATTTGTAAAATATAAAATGTTGTCTTGTCTTAAATGTAATATTTATCTGCCATGACTTTTTCTTTTTCTTCATAAATATGACGGTCATTTTAAGTCATGCTTATCTTTCATTAAAAAGCATAAAACAGAATCTATTTTTATTATAAAATATCTTTTAAACTTAATTCAATTTTACAAAATTTTGTAAAATAATTTATAAAATGATATCTGTATTTATTTATATATTATAAAATTATCTTATTAATCGATATGTAATTCCAATATTTTTACATACAACTTGTCAATTTCAATGAAATTCCACAATCCAATTGTCTTCTCTTTCATTTGGTGAGAAAACACATTTAGGGTTTCTTCAATGCTTCCACACTTACCACACATATAATGTCAATCACTCCATGTTACCTTTCTCTTCAGGCAAGTGCTATTTCTTGTCTCAATCTCTTTGCATTACCAAAAAAAAGGCCTTAATTAAGCAATTATCTTAAACTTCATCTTATTTAAGAGGGCATTGACATTGTTATTAAAGAGAAATGGTGACATGTATATCAATGGCTTGCATCAATGGTCCAACATTATGGATTAGTTACACAACAACCTAAAAAAAAGTTGACATTTGAATTTAGAACAAAACAATGATAATAGTAAAATTGGAACTTCTAGAGGATCTACCACAAGAAACTTTACTTCAATAATTTGAAATGACAAAGAAAATTTTCCAGAAAAAGAAAACATGTATCACTACTTCAATCTTCATGCATTTCAGCTATACAGGTATATATTTTTTCCATGAAAAAGTTAGTTTAGGATATAAAATATTAATTTTAGATAATCTAATTCAAAATATTTAAGGTGTCAGAAATAAACAAAAAACTATCGATATTAAAAGTCAAATCTTATTTTTACTGATGTGTATTCATGTTAAATAAAACATTCAATATTTAATTAAAAAAAATTGATACGGTTAGTTGAAAGTTTATATCTTGCCTCGAGCTAAAGAAGAGAGTAAAATATCAATAATTTATAATAATATATAATTCTTAGTTTTTCTGTGATAGTTTCACTCTGTTTTTATCTTTAAATAGTTCAAACATCGAATAAATAAAGAAGGAAAAATTGAATATATTTTAAAAGGACTTTTTTTTTCTAAAACTTTTTAAATTATTATATTTATTTATAGCTCCTAATCTTTTAATTATAAAGAATGCAACTGCATAAGCACAAAAATACCTGTGTTTGTGGTAAGTTCTCTCAATCTTCTAAATATCTTGATGGAAAGGCTAAAGTTTAAAAACTTTAACATATTAGGAAAGATACATAAAAAAATACCAATTTTAACTAAAATAAGAAATACAAAAACTAGTCAAAACGTAATTATAGACTTTTTTTATTAATTTTCATGTGTTGAATAACTCACTTTAATTTTTTACAAAGAAAAAATTTATAAAAAGAACTTAAAAATAAAATAAAGTTAACTAAAATTACATAATTTTAAAAAATAAATCACTACATCCGTTCACATTTTTACTTTTGGGACCCTCTCAATCTATATATTGACTCTAAGCATTAATATGAGTGTGCAAACATTTATAAATTGAATCGTTTACGTTCTCATAAACTTATTACTTAAAATTTATCATCAAAATATAATTTTTCTAAAAACGTGTATAAAAAAATTTTCCCCATTCAAACTCATTTCTCATTCAATGAAATCCTTCAGATTATTTTGAGCATTTTAAATGGAAGAAAGATGAAATTATGACCAAATTAACTTAGAAACATTAGGACACAGAAATAGCACATCTCACAATTAAAGCTAATTAACAATTACTCTATCAATACCATTATCCCTATCACATAAGAAAAATGTTTGACTTTGCATTACAACAAAAATTCTTCATTGCCAAATTCTTCATTGTTATTCTTAGTTTCCCTTTTCTCTTTATGCATGTTTTCTATCACATTTTTCTCAAATACTACATCAACCACTCCCAACACGTAATCATTTAGCATCTCGTTTTTTCTTATATATAACACATTCATTTTAACACTCATCTCCATGACTCTAATCTTTCTCAGAAAGGAAAAGGAAGATGTCAAAAAGGAATTCACAATACAAATGCAAGTTTTGTTAAATTGAAGGCTTAAGTTTATCACTACAATTTTCTCTTGGTTAGAATATTTTAGTGCCTTATCTTGGTGTTGTTTTGTCCCCACTTTAAGATTCGTTGATTGTTCTCTCAGTTGTATGTCTATTCCTAGGTTATAATTTAACCAAAAAAGTTATTTATAGAAATTTTGCTTTGATTTCAACGATACCATTGTAATGCTAGTGCTCATTTGTGTGACCATTTATTATACAAATACTATTTTGATCTCTATTCTCCACATCTTAGTCATATGTCTCTTGATATATGAAATTTGCAAACTTGGTTACTGAGATGTTCACGTTTCTTGGTACAAAGCTATGAGCACCTGCATAATTTTGTGGTGCCATGTAACATCATCAGATTCACATATTTTGAAAAATTGAAAATCATTTCCATATGTGAAAATAAAATATAAGGAGGGCATTATGTTGCCCCCATAAAATGAATGATCAAACATAATCTCATTATTAATGTACATGCATTTGATAGGTGCCAATGAAAGAGGCTAAAATCTAAAAGAAATGCAGTCAAAATTTACTTTTGCAACCAAAAGAGAGAATTTCATATTTCTATAAATTGTTTGGCTGAAATAAAGGGTACCTAACTATGTTGTGTACGAAACTTTTTTCGGCCATATTTAGGTTTAAGAGTCCAGATTCTCTGCTGATTTTTAGTTGTTGTCCCTCTACTAAAGTTTTAGAATACATTGATGTTGGTATATTAAAAAAATATATTTTAAAACATTAAAATCATTGTACCTCAATATATTTTGAATACATAATAGAAGTACAACACCAAAATTCCAACAGAGAATCCAAATTCGTCATTTAACTAACATATATTATGCCCTCTTTTTTTGGTCATTGCCCTTGACACATGGGAAGACAGTAGAGTTGAAGATAGATATTACAAGACAAAAGTTTAAGCATTTCAATTAAATTACAACCTAAACTTGGGCAATTTCTTTCTGAGGAAAAATGAGAGGTCACAAGCTTATGGTAGTGTTAGGGATTCTTTTAGTTTCCTAACATATTTATAAAACAGTTCCATGCTGCAGAATGTCTGTCCAACATTCTGCAGAATGCTGCAGAATGTTGGAAACAATACCACAATATTAAGCTCAAATGGATTGGTCTATCTTGACTTTCTCATAATTTAAATGGCCATACCAGTTTTTTAACTTTTAACTAATGCTACCAATGAATTGTTTTGTGAGGGGAAAGATACTGAATTACATGATTACTAAAGACATTAGCAGCTAAAAGAAGAAGAAATCCTAACCAGCTCTGGTGGGTCTTAAGAACCAAGGACTAGCAAAGTATGACACAAAAATGGATTGGTCATTGGTGGCTTAATTTTTTGAAGAACTGATCTCAACTTGGTGTGAATGTGATGGACCTAAAGTAAAAATTGCTTCAAAAGAAGGTCTAGCTAGACAGTTGTTGATGGTCCAAGTGCTAGGTGTTCAATAAAAGTTAGAAATACACTCTAAGATGTTCTTTATTGTTAGGAAAAATTCAAGTGAGGCCTTCTAAATATGAAGTGAGATCAGTAAGAACTGCTTCGTGTAGCAGAATTCAAATGAGTTTCACTCTATAGTAGAGATTGAAGAGTGAGTTGAAAATAGTACGTTAAAGAGTGTAGTGGCAGCATTTCTCATGTTTATGCCGATGGAGATCAATGAATTTCACGAAGGAGATATCTAATTGAAAGAAAGCCTGAGAACTCCCTATTACGGGTGACATCAATTGTCCTGTTATGGGTGACATCTATTGTCTTGTACCAGAGACTAAATGGGCCGGGTCACAATCGAATCGTGACGATTGGGTTATGCTCTTAATTTAAAATATTTGTGTCCTGACTAATAAAGGCTATAGCTTTTGCTTAGTGGTAAGCGTTCGATCCTAACACTCCCCACTTAAGATATCTTGTTAAGAGTTTCTGAGTGAAATTTTTGCCTCATCCTCCTAAAATGTTTTAGTTATTTGCAATACAACAGATAAATATACAATTGGAGAACTAAGAATATAACTGAATCACAGAAGATAAGACTATTCAACCAAGACAGAGACTAGAAAACTGCAATTGAGACAAGATGACTGATAGGATTTGCTAATTTCAACTAGTGAGACAGACAGAGTATTCAAATAATTTAAAATCTGGTATGTTCAAAATTATAATTGAACATGAGTTCATATACACCAAAGAAAAATGTAGAAATAGAAATCAAAAGTTTGCTCAATGCACTACAGATGAAAATCTTACCAATAGTAGAAACAAATGACTTGTGCAATAACCTTGATTTGAAGTTCTTGCAAATAAAATTTTTTCAAAGTCATGATACTGATAGTCTAGCACATGCAAGCAGGAAATGAATGGTCAAATGCAATCACAAAAACTTATTTACAAACAATATGTGTATCTGAGTATTACAAAAGTAAATTAGAATCAGCCTAACTAGAAAATATATAGAAAATTAAGCATGGGTTCCAGCAGTGGCAAAAAATGCTGTGGTAACAGATAGAAACATAAACCAAGTGGATTTCTTATGGAGAAACAAAGGAATTATATATTATAATTCAGGATTCAAAATAGTTTTGTTCTGTTTATACAAACAGATAACAAGATGAAAAATTAGAACGAACGAAGATGCAACTGGCTAAGTAAAAGTCTGATAAATATCATACAACATATACAATATAACAATATACAAAACGAGACATACACAAAGTAAAAAATAATTCTAAAATTTACCATCCAACTGTTTTCTCCATTACCAAACTCAATTTTCTGAAAAAAGAATTCAAATAGAACCAAAGCTTTCTTCTACCTGAATAAAAAGATGCCACGTCCTTGAGGTTGAACAGTCTCTCCCACAGTGAACATTCCGGACATCTTCTGCTACAATCACAACACAGGGCAATGAAAATAGAGGAATCTTCCTATGAATGAATTTTTTCAAGATTGAAACAAACTCAGATATATGTTCAGAACATCAAACTTAATCTGTCATAACCTGGAGCACATAGCAAGATTAAGAACTTGTCCTACACTTATCTTCCCAAAAACAACACACAGCATAACAATAACCACAAGAGAGTAAAATTCAAAACCATGATGCAAAAATCTATATAAATCTTGAAAACTCAAGAAGTAAATTAAAATAAAAATGTTTTTTTGTATTTCCAGGTATAACCAACTAATTGTGTATGACCCATAGTTCCTTACAACTTATTGCCAAGGGGCTTATTTAAAGACATCCTAAATTCCTACAAGATCAATGAACACAAGGACAACAAGTACACATTCTCTGGTTGATCCACTTATCCCTTTCCTTCCTTCCTTCCAATAAATCAAAAGGGTGTCCTCTCCTCTCCTGTTCCTACTGGAACAGGATTGATGCAGCTGCTGCTACTTCTTGATCTTTCGATGATGCTTCCTAGGTCCTGGCACCTCTAACCTTCCGACAGAACATCCACACCTTGCTCGTAGCACAAGCACAGCCCTTCCATTAGGCGGTGCCATCTTCTTGAGCTCAGCCTCCAGCTCCCTATGATGATCACGGGGCAATTCAAAGAGACCCTTCTTCACACCACCACTGCCACCACTCTCTTTTGCAGAATTCACGGAGGAAGAAGCAGAATTCTTCACACAATCTTCAGTCTCCAACTGAATGTCAAACTCAGCAGCCTTCCTCAGACCCTTGCAATTGGGATTCCCACACCTCCTACTGGTGCAAGCCACCACACCCCACGTGGCCAATGCAGCGCACACAACACTCAAACCTATGGAAACATAGATCCAAGGTGCAACCGAAACCTCTTCCTTAACCAAAAACACGACAACCTTAACCCCGTCATAGCACTTAGTCACCAAAAATTCCAAGTAAGGAAAGAACAAAAAGCCACAGGCACAGACAACAGCAATGAACATCACAACATCAACCATGGCCGATCGAGATCGATCGCAGGGAGGAATCTGAAGGGAATTCGATGATGCTGACGATGATGAATTGGGGGTTCTCCGATTCTTCTGAAGATGATTGATTTGCCTTGATTTCGAACCAAAATCCGCAGAACAAATTGAATTCGCCATGGAAGATGATTGATCAACGGACTTGCAGATAGAGATCGAGCTATGGAAATAGACCATTTCAAAAAAGGACACAAAATCTTGAATCGGAAATAACCCAATTCCTCCTCTTTTCCTTTTCCAGATCAAACCCACAATTATTGAACGAAATCGGATCGACCCACCTCGCCAAAAGTCCAAAAGATTGCAACTTTGGCACGGAGAAGATCGAAACCCGTCGGTGACCAATCGGGTCGAAATTCACAAAAAGATCATTTTTTTTATAAATTTTCTTATTTTTTTATGCTGGGCAATGAAATTGAATATGTGATTATCTAAAAGAGAGTGTTGAAGAGAAAAAAAATTAACGTTTGGCTAATGGGGTTTTGGCCGGCTTGAAGGGATTGGTGATGCTGTTGTTATTGCAGAAAGAGTAAGAGAAGAAGATGTAGAAGAAGGATAGAGAGGACAATGAAGGAAGAATCATCATTCACTGCTTTATTATCATCATATGAAATCAGCAATGTTCATTTATTTACTTATTTTTATTTTATTTTTATTACTTATAAGGAGGGAGAGAGAGAGATAAGAGTTTAAGTTACACACACTCCAGCCATCATAGATGAAGGAAATGACACGTTTTGTTTAAGGTGGGCTATGCAAAGGAATGGAATGGGCTTGGATGATGCAACTCTTTTACAAATCATGGGTGAATGATTTGGTGGGGCATGGCCCACCTCTCTCTTCGGAAAATGCCATTTTGCTTGTTTAATAATTATTCTATTTGTGACTAAATAGCATCAAGGAATATGTACCTAGTGACGTTAATTTTTTTTTTTTCTATGAATCACTTTTTTTTATGTGTGAAAAGTATTCTTGTAGAGTTTAGTTAGATTTTAAACTCATTTCTAACATAGTATTAGAGTGAGTCAGGTTAGAACCTATTTTTGGAAACTTTGTTGAACATTTTGTTCCACCCGATATCAGACCGCTAATGGACCATCCATTCATTTCTAGTTTTATGCATGAGATGTATATACCTTGGCACGAGGGAGTGTGTTGAAAGTCCTACATTGACTAGAGATAAGATCAATTCATAATATATAAGTAGGATGCAAATCTCACCTTACAAACTGGTTTTGTGGGGTTGAATTAAGCTTTAAACTCACTTTTAACGGTTTTAATTTATAAGGAAAAGGATAAATAAGTTAATGGGGATGTGAAAATTATTTTAATAGAGAAAGTTGTCTAGAGAAATGTTTATAGTTTTCATAAGAAGTTAAAAGGAATTTAGGAAAAAAAAATTAAATAATGGAGAATCATTGTGGAGATTCAAAACCACTTATTTATAATTAAGCTAAATTACTATAATCATTTATATTTAACTAATGGGCTAACTTAAGAAAATATAGTTTTATATATTTGTAAAAAAATATTTGGTGCCTTCTAATTTTATAACAGGCTAATTATTTTTGCATCTCAAAATTAAATCTCACATCTCATGATAAGATAAAATGTAGAGAGAATTATATTGTTTGGTAAAAGTTCACTACGAGGGGAAAAAGAAGATAGTAGAAGATGGGGTCAAAAGCTATTTTCATGGTTAACTTTCTTTTTATTCTTTTATTATATTTTATATGTTTTCTCTTTTTTTATTATTATAGTTTAAGCTAATGAGTTTTTTATTCAATAAACGTGTGCATATATGAATTAAATCATGATAATTTAATGTCAATAAACTTAATCAATAAATATATTGTCAAGAGTAATATATTGACAAAAGAGAGGCTGATAAAAAAAAGACTGAAAATTAGCATAAACTTTTAACCATCACTTATAAGAAAATTTATTGTAATGAATGTTTCTTATGTTGAAATGTTTTTGCGATAGTTAGATAACTATAACTATAATATATATATATATATATATATATATATATATATATATATTTTTATTTTTATTTATTTATTTATTTGTGAATAGTATGGGTCATATCAAGAATATATCATATTCTGATAAAATTTATCTAAATTAAAAATTGACAATGCTATTATATTTGCGTTATTGGAAATTTATGATTTTAAAATTAAAACTTAAACAATAAAAAAACACATCATAATAGGGCAACTAATGCATATAATAATAATAATAATAATTTATATTTTCAAACCATAATAAAAAGTTACATCAGTCACTTTTGAAAAAAAAAACAATCATATCACAATGAATCAATCCCAACACTTAATAATATAACTTTAAAGCTTATTTAAGTTATTTATTAGCCATGAAACATATCTTATGATTATGCTATCAATTATATTCACATAAGAATCAAACTAATTAAAAGAGTGGCTTGTAATAAAAAAGAGTTAAAAGTGAAAAGGGAAGAATAAGAGAAAGGATTCTTGCATATAAAAGTGATAACAATATTCATTATGTTAGTGCACTAAACACATTAAAAGATTTGCAACAAGTGGAAGTTTTTAATCCCTCCAAGTAAGTACATTCAAAACTATTTAAGAATCAACATCTTTCTATGGCAATTGGAAGAATTTATATATAATGTGACTTTATTAGTTATACATAAACTTTTATTCTTTAATAATTTTTAATTAGACAATAGTATTTTAATTTTCATATGATTTAAAATTTCCTTTTATACAAATTATGTTTATAAATTTTATATTATTTTATATTTGATTTCAATATATTAAAATTCACATAATATGTGTTTACAAATTGTTTTCAATATCATTTTTTTTTCAATGACTTACAAATTGTCTTACGCTAATATAGTCAAAATTTAACAATAATACATGATGCTCCTTTTTAAATTCTAATAGAGTTGTGGGCATGAGTTGAAATAAATTTTTGAGTTATTAAATAAATTAAAATTATACATTATTAAATACTCAAGATATTTAGAATAGTATTTTTATGTGACAACAAACAACAAATAAAAATATATCATAATAAATTAATTTAATATGATAAATTAAAATTTATAATTTTTATAATATAAATCAATATTTAAATATAATAATATATAAAAAGTACGTAATAAAAATTAATGAGACCATGCAAATTTAATTGATAGATTTGAAGAAAACTTGTAGATGTACTTTACACTTATAACAAAATAGCCTAAACATATATAATTTCCATAAAAGAAAGGTGTAAGTAAACTTTAAGTATATTGAATATGTATTCTTTATTTATGAAATAATTATTTATTTAACAATCACCAATCTTGCTGAAAAGGTTTTTAAATTAAGTTAGGTTTATATTTGACTCTTAAAAGGAAAAGATGTCACTCGAAAATAAGACCCTTTTAAAATAAGTAATAAAAAAAATTTTCCATTTCTGATAAACTATTTTATTATATATTTCTTTTAAGTCGTGTTGTAATTAATAACTGATTTTAATTTTTGTTAATGTGAGTCATACGGTATTAGTTACTTCAAATTATATAGGTGAAAATACATGTGTTATGCGATATGTATTACCTTTTAATGATAGTTAAAATAATATTAATAATAATAATGATATTATTATAATTATAATATAAAATTATATATAAATAAATTTTATAATTTTATTATAAGTAATTTTTTATTTTATAGAATTTTTAATTAAAAACTGATTAAGTTTAGAAAACGATTAAGTAAAAATAAAAATGGTTGATTAAAAAAAAGTTATAATATTATTATAGTCTCTATTTTTGTTTGTCAAGTCCTAATATTTTTTTTTGTTTACTATGGTTCAAATTTTCGTCAATTTTGTACAAATTTTTTTTACTAATGTTATTTAAATAATTAATAAAGAGTGAACCATGTCACATGTTAGTTTGTAATTTTTAATTTTTAAAAATTTTTCTTAATTTAAAAAAATGTTCATGTGTCAAACCAACATCGTGTCACGTGATAGTAACAATGTTACGTGTCAGAGTTAATATCATGTGTCAGTATTAGTGTCACCTGTTAGTTTCTTATATTCGATTTGGTCCCAATCTTGTTTAAATGACGTAGTTTTGTCCCTTTCCAAATTCAAACTAAATTAAATTTTTATATAACTGTTATGCTGATTTTTAGGTTAAACTATCTAATTATTTTTAACCTAAAAAACACATAAAATATTAAATAATTGAATTGATTTTTAACCTAAAAATCACATAAAGTATTAAATATTTTATGTAATTTTTAACCTCTTAAAATTTCAAACCAATGGTGTTAGTCCCCATTTCTAAAATTTCCATTCTAATTTTAAACCAACTCTACTCCGAAATTGGAAATATTTAATAAAAATGTGAATTTTAATAAAAATATTAATATAAAATATAAATTTGGTTTTAATTTGGAAAATGACAAAATTGCTCCATTTAAAAAAATTGGGATTAAATTGACAAAAAAATAAATATAGGGACCAAACTGAAGATAAGACACTAACACATGACATTGATACTCACACATGACATGACGACATTGTTTTTCAAATTACGAAAAATTAAAAATTAAAAAAACCACAAAGTGACACATAACATTTGTTATTCACTATCCATTAATTATTTAAACGATGCTAGTCAAAAATACTAAATTGAACAAATTTGATGAAAACTAAAACCTTATTGAACAAAAAATGATAATATTAGGACTGAATTAACAAAATCGAATGAAAATAGGGACTAAATTAATATTTTAACCTTAAAAAAACAGTCATTTAGAGGATGAAGTTAGTAAAATAATAATTTTATTAAAAAAACTATTTAAAAGGTAAAATTGGAAAGCAGATATGGACACCAAAAAGAGAAATCCTCTTTATTTATATATATATATATATATATATAAGATTATATATAGATATAGATACAAAACTATGATGGAAAAAAATACAATAAATTTATATTTTAGAAGATAAAAAATATTTGTATAGATTAGAACTTTTAGTTTTGATAAAAAAAAGTTCATAGATTACTTTATAATATACTAACGCCATTTAAACTAATTCACTTATTTTAAGAAAATTGTTTGACAAAGTTCCTTCAAGGTAGAATATAAGACTCTGAAGAGTCAAATTGTTGCATGCTAGGGAAAAAATTGAGTTATAAAGAAAAATAGTAATTTGCAAAAGACTGACGTGCAAGTGAGGAAAAGTTTAACGGAATAGTAGAACATATGAGTATAATAGTAAATAAGATAATTGAGCAAATATTGCATGTGATTATTTGTTGTATTTATAGGTTTTACATACCTTTAGATGAATAAATTAAGTTTGTAATTTGTTTTCGGAGTATGAGGTCGCTCGATCACGTCCTAAGGATCATTCGAGGGTATCTGTCAAAGGTTCTCCAATGCCAAAGTTAGGTCGATCCATATGTGAGAGTATTAGATACGCAATTATTGAGAGTGAGTAACTTATCATCTTACCTAGACCCCTATTTATAGATTTTGTAATGGACTTTTGATTAGGGTCGGTCTATATTAGAGTTCAATTCCTTTAACCATGATTAGTAACCTTAGTCATTAGTTTTCTTCTTTTAGTCATCCGATCATCATCGGTCGGCCAATTTGGAATTGAATATAACAGCTCTGTAACGCGGATGGTTAAGTGACTATCCGATTTCCCTTAAGGTTGGACGATCCATACTATACACAATCTATAAATATATTTTACTTATTATCACATATAAACATTCTCCAATATTTAGGTAACACTATTATCTTTAAGAGTATCACTAACTCCGAATATTTTAAGATTTCTGCTAAATATATCGAGATCCAAATATGTCTAGTCGAATACTCGAATATTTCGATCCAAATAGGTACAACAACAATAAATTAGTTAATAATACTCTTATTCTTACGTTATAGTTATTTTATTATGGAATTTTTTTTTTGTTTTTTTACCTTATTTCTTAAATTTATGAGATAATATAACTTCTTTTTTCCGTGATAATTATGCATTGAAAATTGTTTGGAAAGCGAAAATTAAAAGAGTTATAATAGAATAATTAAATATTTTTTATTTGATGAAAAAACCTTAAACTACTATTATTTAGGAGGATATGGGAGTAATTTCTATTGTTGTTCTAAAATTATCCTTAGAGTTAAAAGTAAAGTAGTTAAATGTAACTTTGATTTTGGTGAGTACTTTGTTCTCAAATGAGTTTAGGAGAGAGAAGTTTTATGTCCTTCACTTAAAATATTTACCATATTAACTTTTTTTTTAAATGAAAACATGTTCAGTAATTGAGGATATTTTGAAAAATAATTAATACATTAACTACAAACGAGTCTTACAAAAATGGACGATAAGTTATTTAAAAAAAAGTTTATAAATAGGAATGATGGGACTAGTATTTTTACTTTTGTACACACAGACCATGAAGTAATTTTAACGTGATGAATTATCTTTTCTTACATTTTTTTCATCTTAAAGAGTGTCTATATTTGCAACTCATGTACAAATTCATCATCTTAAATCAGCGCAAATCAGTAGAACCAAACACATCTGCAACTCACTTTCTATCTGCATGAACAGTACTCATGCGGATCCAAACACACCATTAGAGTGGTAGCGTTAAATATGTTAGATACCTTACTGAATTTGAATACTCTATAAGTGATATTCGATTTTTATGTGTTATGCTTTTTAGAATGAAATATAAAATTATTATATTTCTTAACTTTCGATTAAAATCATAAAATTATAATTTTATAATTATGCAATTTTTATTAAAAAATTGTATAATTATAAAATTATACATTAGAAATTATAAAATTTTAAAATTTTAAAATTTTAAAATCATAAAATAATAAAATAACATGTGACGACAACTTAGATGACATGACAATATAACATCCACTTCATCGACTTAACACATACATCAACAAGACTCAATTGAAAAAAAAAATTGAGTACTTAATAAACTATAAAAGTTTATTAGAAAAACAATTAAAAACTCCTTATTTAGGAAAGACTTAAGACATAATTAAGTTTATATTTTTTTAACTATAAGCAAATGTGAATTATTTTAATTTGATTTAATTATATTTTTTTCTAAAATACTCTAACTTTAATTAGTGCCTATTCCTTTCAATTCTTAACATAAGACTTAATATATAGAGGGATAATTATGGAATGGAAGCTTGGTGAGTGTTTCACACATGAACAACGTACGAAAGTGAGAAAAGCCATAAATACAAAGAAAACAATTGCGTGTTCATTCATCAAATCATTGTTACTCCTTAATCGCATTATTAGTCAACAAATCCACATGCTTTCCACTTTCTTTCGTGCCTTTCTTGGAAGAAATCTTGGACAAATGTTAGGTTTAAGGTCACTATGACACCACCAAGATTCAAAGAATTAGATTAATTATTTTTTATGTGATATTTTTAGTGAGATTAATTATTTTTAATTATATATATATATATATATATATATATATATATATATATATATATATATATTACCATTTACTAGTATTATTTTGTGTGTTTTCCTTCTAAATTTTGTTTGACGTATTTTACGATTTTTTTTTACATATTTTACCATCACGTTCAATACAAAAAAACATTGTTTTTCAAAATAATTATAGTAAAATATATCGTTTTCAAGTTAGCATTTTATGACATATTTAATGTGTCAGTAAAGTACGCTAAATTTAAAAATATTTAATAACAAATATACAATTAAGTTTTTTTTTATAATTTTTTGATAAATAAGTCAATTTCGAATTCTTACCATAAATCGTAATCCAATATTGGCACTTTTGTTTTAGTAGGTTGTTTCATTCTTATCATATTTTCATCCTTTTATGTAACCACCAGTGAAAACATATGCGCTTTTTTTTTTTTTTTTTTCACAAGTCTGTCCGCTTTTACTAATTAAAAGAATAAAAAATTAATTATCCTAATTATCAAAATGAAAAAGTTATTAACTTTGAAAAAATATATATTCTTAAAAAATATTTTTAAAAAATAGATGAAAAATTTAGAGGATAAAATTGTAAGACCCCCTTTTTATTTAAATTTTATTTTAAGAGAGGGTTGAGTCTGGCCTCTTAAAAGGTCCAGAGTCAGCCCATTATGGGGACCCCAAGATCCCTTCCGATCCTGCCAAGCTCTCATTTGTCTCTTTTCCTAAAATCAGATCTCTCCCCTTCCTCAATTATTGACCAGCAGCTCTGCTAAGACACAAGTTCTTGCCTCCTCAAGTTAGCGAATCTTCTTTGCTCGGAGCTGCTTGAACTTGTATCTCCATGTAAGTAGACCCCAACCTTCCTTTTTCCAGCTGTCTTGTTGTGGCTCTGCCTAGGGTTCGTCCTAGTAACCCTATTGTTTTTCGTGTGCCAATATTTTCAAATCCTTAATCTATTTCTGGAACTGTGTTGCTCTCCTTGGGGTCCTGTTTTCGTTTGGCTAAGTTTGAGTAAGGTAAGGGAAGCTAGGGTTTATGTTTTTAAGTTAGTTTGCTTATCCCTGGTATGTTTTCATGTTTCTGGTGCTTGAATAATGTTGATAGTTGTATGAATCTGTATGGCGTGTGTGTGCATGGTTGAACAGGGAGTTACAGGTGTGAACATGTGAGAAACCTGCTAATCTCGCCTAAGCGGGTGACCCTCGCCTAAGCGAGAGTAGCAGGAACTCACCCCTGGTTCCAGCGTGAGTTGTCACCTAGGCGACAAATTGTGTTTTGAGCGAGAAGTGGTCTCGCTTAGGCGAGGCGCTTTCGCCTGAGCGAGAACTCGCTGGAACCCTGCAACAACCCCTGTCGAGCTCTCGCTTAGGCAAGAATGGCTCACCTGAGCGAAAGGTACCCTTTCGCCTGGGCGAGGACCTTTAGCTTGGGTGAAAATTCCTGACAAAAAGTTGTTGTGTTGGCTGATGTGGCTCCATGCTTGTGTTAATTACTTTTCCTTGCTCATACTATGTGGCCATGCTTGATATGTATGCTTGAATGTGACTGAAATGAATGTGTTATTATGAAATTAGTCATGACTTGGTTGGATTGAATATTGGTGTGCCTTTGAAAAGTATGCAATGGAGAACATGATATGTTTGGTTGGTGGTGGATTGACATGAGAATTGAGTGATTGAGATGACATGTGGAATGTGTTGGTAAAAGAGCTTCATGGGAAACTCTTGGTGATGTGTGTGGTTAGTGTATACCTTGATATAAGAGATGTCTTGATAAAGGAAGGTACCCTGAACTCTAACAATTGTTCACACTCACATAGAGTAGAACAATTGATGTGGTGAGAGTGGCAGGAGGTCCTAGTCTTGGGACATATTGGGCCCAAGACATTAGAGGATTAACCTTGTGTGTGGTTGGGTGATAACCCCTTGCGTCTAGACTCTGTAGAGTTTAGAAACCAGCACATGTGCATACTTCCTTTAGAATTCTATATGAAGAGTATGATCCGGATATTGAGTCGAAATGTCCTGCATTTGTTTGTTTCACATGATTTGGGTGCCTACTACTTTATTTGTTGATAACTTGCTTTATATTTTGCTTGGTTTTTCCTTTTTACAATGATCATCAATTTATTGGTGTGAGCAGATGTGGAAACCCTTAGAGGTACTCAGGGTGGTGGAGATGTTGCTGTGTAGAGTGGCCCCTTGGTCTGGGTTGTGGCTCACTGTTGAGCACCTCTTGAAGAACTCTTAGTTTATTGTAAACTCCTTGCTCTATGAGCAATCTTTTGGAAAACAATAGTACCAGTGGCGGAACTTGGACAAAAAATATAGGGGTGCCAAATTAAATTTGTTATATATAATTTTTTTTAGTTAGTAAAAAAGCTTTTCATCTTTTATCTTTATTTCCTCTGTTTAAAACAAGCATACATAATAGTAGAATTCAAAACATTATTACGATCATTCGCTATTATATCATGTTATTATATTATGATACCAAACCATGAATGCCATTTTAGATAAGCTCTTCGTACCTCATCAGTTTAATTTGGTGGTATTGTCAAATTTGAAGTCGTTTTTCTCAAATCGCATTCTAATAAATTTTTAAATTCATTATATTATATTTAATTCTAAGAACTTTAGATATTTGTTTTTGATTATCTTGAATTCTTGGTTCTCGTGAAATTTCTAAGTTTAGTTAAAGTAAATGCATTTTTTTTTCATCTTTATCACAAACCTTCCTCTTTAAAAGAAAGGAACCATTTTTTTTTTTACTTTTTATCATAATCTTTCTAATATAAATTTATCACCTCTCGTCTATTTAGAAAAAATAAAATTTATATTCACAAATCACAATTATCACAATGCAAAACATAACAAAACTCAT